>Ga0210059_1002450_pt1 | contig 29051 bp, 20 predicted proteins | sample Ectturendosymbi2_FD_188042 | JGI IMG/M metagenome (GOLD analysis project Ga0210059, IMG submission 188042) | Ecteinascidia turbinata endosymbiont from Florida, USA - Sample 2 (SPAdes) (version 2) | ecosystem: Host-associated > Tunicates > Ascidians > Unclassified | place: Key West, Florida...
GAAAAATATGTTGGAGATAGTTTAAAAAATTTGTGCCCCTCGCAGTAGATTCTTCGCCTCCACTGGTCTCCCAATCTGGTTAGGGCCTGCCAATTATGTTTGTTATAGTTCAACAATAATGTTGACTACAAAAATAATAAAACAAACTATAGACAACGTGTTTCAATTCGATCTTAATTAATCATAAAATAACGTATGAAAAGATACCTTTGCCCCCGTTGTCCCTCGTTTGAAAGGTCAGGGATTCAATGCCACCGGTCGGCGCTCTCCGACGCATAGGTGTAGAAGCAAGCGAATTTTTGGGGGTGCAAGGCATTTTTGCCCAAATTTTCCCAAACTTGGCCAAAAAGTTGTCGTGCAAATTTTGCCGACCGTTTTTTGGTGTGACCTACAAAAAATGGTCTTTACTTGTTTTTCTCCAAATATTGCGCGCCATATGTAAAGTCAAACAATGTTGGGCGCCATTTTTGCCCATATTTTCAGGGATTTTGTCTAGATATTTGGTGATTTTGTTCGGATTTTCAGGGATTTTGCCCAAATTTTCAGAGATTTGCCCAAATTTTCAACAAATCAAAACTTTTGGGGGTGCGCTTGCACCCTTGCACCCCCGCCTCCTACACCAATGCTCCGACGTCCCTGCTTGCTGCTATCAGCTGTCACTGTCTCGCTACATTACCTGCCAAGATGTCTGCGATCAAGAGCCACATGCGACAAAACGCCTAATATCGGAACTTGAAGCGAAGATTTGTTGCCATGTTATTATAACACGATAAAGACCAACAGTAAAACAATGCGCTCGCATGTTTGGCAACTTGTCCCTGCAGGCAGTAGCGTAGCTAGCCCAAAAATTTAGGGGAGCTAAAAATTTTTGTGGGGGACAAAATGTTTGATTTTAGGGGAATAACACTATTTTGTTTGTGATACCGCCTCTCAAAGCACAAATGACTATATGTTCTAAAAATTAGGGGGGACATAGCCCGCTAGGCCCCCCTGGCTACGCATATGCCTGCAGGCAATGCAGCGTGCATGAGTGAACTGCAAGCTCAGCACTGCATGACACCTGAATAGAGAACCTGACTCTTGTGCCGTGTGAGCTTCGTACCGGTGTCAAGCGAAATTTCTGACTTGCGAAATTTCTGACTTCCCACCATGTACGCATGCACAGAGTGATATTCTACATACCAAATACGTCGATAAGACTGATTATTAGGGTTTAGGAATTTGTGTTTAGGAAAGTATGTCGAGCTAGGGTTGGGGTAAGGGTGAGAAAAAGAACAATAATTGAGGTCAAGGACTAAGACCGAAAATTTTCAATGGTTAAAGTTATTCCCGTGCTACAGCTTGTTTTGGGAATCTGACATCTAACCAAAATGTTTTAATTTACACAACATACATCAAAAAAGTAAATGCAAGACTTTATTTCTGTATTCTGAGAAGGAAAATAACTGAATAACAATAACAGGTCAGAAATTTCGCAGAGGTCAGAAATTTCGCTTGACACCGGCAAATAAACTGTTATCGCAAGAAATAAATCACTTAATCGGAATTGAGCTGCTGACGTCAAATTTTATAGAAAGTTTTAGTTCTTAGTCCCAATTTTCAAAGAAGGACAAATGCCCATTTTGACCGTGGGACAGATCCAGTCAATAAGGTTAGGTGGGCGATTTCAATAATTCTTGTTAGTCAAGTCTCATTACGGGTTCACTACGTTAAGAGTGATGAAGTATACTTCACAACACTTCTGTGACAAAAATGGATGACAAAATAGCTTTGTATTGCGAATGCTGTTTTCCGAATTGTACACAATCATGGTAAATAAGGTTAACTCGTAGGTTTTAGGAGGAGCGATCGCTTCAATCGCCCCTCCTGGATTCGCCCCTGTTTTGACGCGCCTGCGGACGCCCATGGCTTTGACGAGCTCATTACTGTTTGCTTGAGTTCAATGTAAAAGCACACCCATAGCTGTAATAGTCATTCTTTTCGCATTTACATGTTTAGCAACAATGTTGACCTCAAAACTAATAACAGAAATTATAGAACACCATTCTAAACTTTATGTGTGCGCGAATAGCTGCAATAAATTTGTTTAAAATTGATCTTGATAAATCATGAAATTACTTTATGATACTGGTATGTAAGGGCACCTGTGCCCCCCCTTCAAATGGCAGAGGGGCAGTGCCGCCGTAATGCACCCCCATTCCGGGGTCCCTGGCCAATGTGTGCTTGCCAATTGTGGGGCAAATAAACACAGACTAGTAAAAGAAGCGCTTACGAGTTGCCTATATATAACAATACCTACCGAATTATGCATTACATATCGGTACCCAGAAATGTAAGTGTTCGCCTACACCAAGCTATTCATAATGCCAGGGCCTTTCCTGCTATGCCTTGTTTAGAAACAATCTGTATGTTTTTGTTCAACGATGTACATCTTCATCTAATTCTTTTATACGATTACTTCAAACGTCTGATACTTTGCAAGTCCTCAATGTGACCAATTGCAATAGTTGCTGGTGCGTTGACGCGTTTTGTTCTTCTTAGTATTGCCTTTGCGTAGCAGCCAAAATCTTCCATGTGCTTCGTGGCGACTCACGTTTCTGCATTTTCTTGTGAATCCTCTATCATCTCCAGCATGTCGACGATGTGTGCAAGCCAAACCCGTGGAAAATGAATATATAAAACTAGTAAAATACCAACCACCAAATCTTGCTTTAAGTTTAGTGAAAACAAATGGTTGACAGCTTCAAGCTAAATATCTCGCAAAAACATTTGAAACTTAGATCAAAACAATTTGCATGCTTTGTGCGCCGCTGAGCGCCCCCATCCGACTTAATTTTTCAACCATTTACCGTATTTCATCGATTGTAAGCCGCATGAAATGGTGTTAAAAATTAATGTAAGCCGCCCCTGATTGTAAGCCGCACTTGAACATCGGTTACCTAAGCCTCTGAGAAATATTTACGTACTAGCGCGTTTCGCGTATATTCGTAAGCAATGATGCTTCAACACCACACTATGACTGCCTTCTGTTCATCATAATCCCTCCTGTGACGAATGTGCACATGATGCTGAAGAAGCCGCCCTTGACTGTAACCGGCACGAAATGATGAAAAAAAAGCTTTGTATGCCGCGGCTTGCAAGCGAATAAATACGGTACTCCAATACCTGATGTTAGAATGTCTTCATTTCTCCCCCACTGCCGGTGTCAAGCGAAATTTCTGACCTGTTGTTGTTTACCAGTTATTTTGCTTCTCAGAGTAAAGGAATACAGTTTTACGATTACTTTTTTGATGTGTGTTGTGTAAATTAAAATGTTTTGGTTAGATGTCAGATATCCAAAACAAGCAACAGTGCGGAAATAGCTATTACCACTGGAAAATTTTGAACTTAGTGTTAGACCTCAATTATACTTCTTTTTCTAACCCTAACATAAACCCTAACCTGACACACTTACCTAAATACTAAATCCTAATCATCATTTATCTCAACGTGTTTGATAGGCCTAATATTACTCTGTGTATGCGCACATGGTGTGAAGTCAGAAATTTCGCTTGACACCGGATTCCTATTTGACGATGAGTGAATGCAGAAATGGCCAGTGCCGTATCAGCCCAACTCTGGGCCCCCACAAAATGCTTCCAAGGGCCCCCTAATGGTGATTTATAAAAAAAAATTTCGACGTTATGCTACATCTCGAAGCCGAATAGACTTCAAAACAAAATATTCTAATTGCAGACACAATTTTGGCAGAACGAGGCCTGTAGCCATGTTTTGAAGTTTGGGGAGCAAAATACATTTTGATGGGGGAAAGATTTAAATTTTTTCATATGTTTGACACAAATTTTTCTTAGCACAACAAAATTTGGGGAGCACAAAAAAGATTTGGGGGTAACTGCCCCCGAATGCCCCACCGTGTCTGCGGGCCTGGGCAGACCGTTGCCAGAAAGACTTCCATTGGGGACCTTCATGTTTGTGCAGGGGGCTAGACATTCTGAAAATTTATTTTTAATTCACAACATGAACAGCCTTTGCAGATTGTGCAAATTATTTGTAAATATTTTCCCGTAGATACGCATAACAGGCTCGTAGTTTCCAACTAAAATTTTTTGAACCAGCTTAACAAAAGGAATTGGGTCGTAAATCATTGTCGTTTAATTGACGGCGATTATTTAGAGATGTAGTGATGAAATGCATATGTAAAAAAATTTGCAGGAAATCAGAATCAATCCTGTCGTTCAGTTATCAAAACATTATTACTGAAGGAGAAAACATGAGGTCGGTCAAAGCATGTGCGCCGCGATGAACGTTTTCTTTCATTAGCACAAATTGATAAACTTTACCATGAGCTTAAGTGAAATATGCTAATAAAGCGTGCGCATTGGGCTTTTTACTGGCCGAAATACGCATGCCTCAAATCGCCTATAAATGTTAACAAATATAGACTAAGGCCTACGTGGAAGCAACGGTTAGCATCCGTAACCTACTAACTGCACTCAGTGGCGTAACTGACGGGGGTCAAGCGGGCGAGCCGCCCCCACTGGCAAGTTAACATAGAAGCTGGGCCTCTCTAGTTGCATTTTGATATTTAGTTTTCTTTAGGTTGTTGTTTTTTTGCGTTTTTCGGGGTGATTTCGTTTTTTTAGCTAGTATAGACATCCACGACATCCAGAGATTCACTATCATTTCTTAACTTTTTTCTGAGTTTTAGCTAGTGGGTCCCCTTCAGCTAAGCTTTGCCCACCTGGCTCAAACCTCTAAATGCCTTGCTTTCAAGAAAGGGACCCAAAATAACTGTAATGTACTTTTCTTTCAAAGGGCCCCCTAACTTCACTGATTTCTACTGCTTCATATTCCAATTTGGGGGATCTAAGCTTTCTCTGGGGTGCTAAGTGGTGACGGGACTGGCATTTTGGGCCCCCTGTGACAGCGTGGGCCCTCCCCAATTGGGCGTATGGAGTGCGGCTGATACGGCTCTGGAAATGGTTTATGCGTTGTTTCACTGTTTTGATCCTCTGTCAGTGTTGACTGTGTTTTCCAACTAACACATGCTCTGTAATGTGTTATGAGTCTTATGACTAACCATTTTTGTGTTCTTGTGTTATTCGATTATCCTTGTGATATGGACTACGAGTGTGAATCAGATACAGGGATATCTAGATCCCTGATCAGATACAAAAATAAATAAAATAAAATAATCATCATCGGAACCGCGCTTGCGTTCAGTTCATCTTTGCGTCGTCTATTTCAATGCTCCCTCTAAAGTTCAGCGCGTCGTGAGCGCAAGAAAATGGGCTATAGTGCAGCTATACAAACACGTAAAAGCTTGTGAGCGCATGTGATCGCAGTGCTTGTTAGCATCTTTATCAATGAATCATTATTATCTCTACCAAGCATTCGCGGCAACCTAGACCCTTTGCAAAGAGGCGGTCCTTTTTCTGCGAAGATCAGACTTTGGATACATCTCAAGGAATTTCGAAAGTAGGTCTCATAGATGACTACGTAACTTTTGGAACTTTCCTTAAGATTCGTTCAGAATACTGTGAACATCACGGTTGAACTATAGCTTATTTATAAACACTTGTACGAGTCCATTGCAATAGCGGACAGAGGCTAATTTGGTGGGGGGATGATAAATCAATTTGCAATGAACCCAATGCTTCACAGGACCATATTACGTAAATCAATCACTTTCGCATACGTACATTCACGGGAAACAAGTATAAGCTTGGTTCAGGGGTTCCCAACCTTTTTTGCTGCTCGTACCCCTTTGTCAGGTCAGAGCATTCTTAGCACCCCCAAAAAAATTTTGAGATATATATTGCTCTATAAGAGATATATAAGCTGCTCTGTGACCCAATGATCTTCGTACCCCTTGATGTTCAATCTCGTACCCCTTGGGGGTACGAGTACCCCCGGTTGGGAACCCCTGGTTTAGAAGAAGCGTGAGTGATAAAACTGGTGAAACTTTAACACTGCACCGCTATAGTGTTAACTAACAAGCAATGTGACACATAACAACGATCTGACGTAGCCACTGGCGTCGGCGCAGGTACGTCAAGAACTTGAGATGAACAGTTCACGTGACGACCTTAACACTTATTCTCATTGTACAGTAGGTTCATTGTACAATACGTTTGTTACAGTACAATTGCCGGTGGCAGTAGCCAGCATAGTGCAGTTGTGCTGTTTGACATGTATGTTGCAGCAAGTGAGCGTAGTCACTTGGATGCTGTTTAGATCAGTGTTCTTCAAATGGGGAACAACAGCAATATAAAAAAAACAGGATATAATACCGCTTTTGTCGATCTAACCCAAGTTCTGGTATAACCATGGCTGAAACTGCAACTTGTTTCTATCAAAAGAAGAATGCCTTCATAAATCATTCAGCTTTTCTTGGGGTCAGAGTGATTACCATTGGTTAAACGTGTTTTCAAATGATTATTCTGACCGCATTTTCACCTTACATTAATTTTCCTTGCCCATTCTATACAGTTCGTCAGCAAATGTAAAAGAAAGAGCTTATAGACAATGAAGCCAGCAAAACGCTTTCACCGGATTCTTCCATTGTTGCTTGACGAAATGGCAAAAATAGCTCTTCTTTAAAACATTGTATCGAATAATTTCACTTTCGTATTAGAGACCTCAATGTCTTCCTTGTTTAATTTTACCCAAATCAGCAAGTACGCTACTACCAAAATACGCAGTTAATGTCGCCCGTTTCCCAATTATCGTATGCTAAACCTCTCATTAGGAACGGTGGGGCGTATTACGCTCTGAAGTCTAAATTAAGGGTTGATCTTTTAGCTATCACCTGTAGATGCTGTGATCGCTTAGAATTGAAACCATTTGTTCTGCTTTTTTCACTAACACCTTGATGCACCCGTTCAAATTTCGGATGCGTTCGTCAAGTTTCAATTTCCTACCCATTCTGTTGCCTTAAATGGTCTGCATGATGATAAGAGGTTGCTTGCAGTAGGTGCTAGCTGTCACTATCTTTCAAGAATTCATTGGCCCAGTGAGACCTGAACACGGGGCATAGATGGAATGAATTGCATTCCTGGCTTTTTATGAAACGATAAGGAGGAAAAAGTGCATTTTTATAAACAAATAGCATAGGTTTCTTAAATGCCCTAGCAATGTCGACTTTAATCTCGTTTTTCCTGATACGTGTCGCGACCTTTAAATGAACTTGTTTGAAATCGATTTTTAGGGCGTTTGCTTGAAGTCGATATTGCTTGCAACATGGCGCACGCACACACAATTCAGAAGGGTTTGAATTTTCCTTTTCTAGCTAAAAATGTGCAGCACATATTAAAACAACAAGAATTACAGCATGTATAAACATTTCCGCAGTAAATGCTTACAGTCGTCAAACCTTTCAAAATGCCCTTTATGACTAGCAGTGTCTCAGTCATGTTCCGCAGTGAAACTGGTGCTCTAAAAGTTTGCTCAGGCGCGCAGCTCCTTCCTGCTGTTTAGTGTACTGACTTTTCTTGTACCGAAACGAGTTTTCAAATAAGATTATTTAATATCCACGTATTAGTTTTCTTGAACTGAACTCACTGACAGTTGAAGAAAAACGACAGTTGAAGCATTTCAGAACGAGCTACTTGCAGCCAAACATGGCTCTTGTTGGCTTCGAGACGGTTGTCACATCTCTTCTGCAATAAAAAGAATGACCAAGAATCGACTAAAGTTATTTTTTAAAGCTTTCGTTTTAATTTGAAGGGGCACTGCTTTGACAAAATTGTGGTAAAAATTTCAGAAAACTGAAGAAAATACACTGTGTGCTATTGTGAGGATTAACAGCATGAACCTATGTTTTGTGACACAGCATGATAATTAAGTGCAGAAAAATAGGATTTGAAAGCCGATTGCCAAGATATTACAAGTTCGTTCTAACGAGGTTGAACATGAAATGTTATTCTATTTCAAGACGATTTAATAGCGCTTCATTTCTGTTTTGAGAGGGGGCTTATGAAGTGATCGCCTTTTTTTACCCGGGTGTGTTTGTTTCAGTGAAAGCAGTTAGTTGAAAAAAGCAAATTTTCAAGATGTTGCTTGCCGCAGTTTGTTTGATTTATTCGTGTTCGTCTTGAGTTTGCTTTCTCTGACCTTGGTGGCTTAGCCCTTCAGCATTTCACCCGTAAGCATTGCTTGCAGACTTCAGGACGATGTGTAGCATCACGCGAAATCGATTTCCTATTTAAAAAATGTGCAGATAAATTCGACCCCGTCGCCTTTGTGGAGAACAATTAATTACTTGTACACACGTATGTGCAAGTCCTGATCATCTCAAAGTCATGAAAGCAGAGCCCAGTCGGGTAATTCTTCGAAATCATATAGCAAACCTAGAGCTTTATTGCCGTGTGTGTTTGGTGAACAATTTAGCAAATTTTGTCATGAACCCTGTAGTAAAGCCACAGTAATACAAAAATCGTTTTCATGGAAAAACGTATTCATCAACCACTGACGAACAGCGTTAGAATATACAGTATATTTTCTAAACAACTGGCTTGACGGCATTCGACTAAAAGTTAAACTCGAGATTTAACTTTAGTCTTTTTCTACTTTTAGCCAACTTCGCGAGTTGTACAGAAATACGTACTTCATCTCCAGCTTCTAGTATACCCGCGTATGTTCGGATTTCTGTGAATGGAGGAATGAGGATAAGGTCTGTTGTGTAACTGTAAATGACATGTAACATGACTTATGACTTATTGTTACATTTCACTGTTTTCAACAAAAGAGCATATAAATTGTGCGACTAGAGCTCACAATTCTTTCTGATAAAAACTAAAGAGCCAGTCACTGGAGTGAGAGTCCGGTTTCGTGGAACAGGATCCAAAGTCCAAGCATTCTTGGTTTGGGAACCACTTTCTCTCTGAATCGTTCCAATTCTCTAATCGTGTTGCTAGTGAACATATAATTGTTGCGTAACGTTGTGCATTTGCAGGTTCTGTTGCATCTTACAACAGTAATATTCTCTATAATGCTTGCGATGGCGCATGGCAATAATTCAAACGAAGGCATGACACTGTAACATACCCATTTGCGAAACACGACACAAGAATGGCGGCATGTGGTTGATGTTGCTCGCTGCAGCCTTTGTGCTATTTGCAAGGCCGGCGCAACCTATTCGTCCGGTACGGCCATGGCCGAACCGGTTTTCGGACTCAACAATACGTTTTAGTTTTAAAAAACAGGCCCGTAAAACGCTGATAGAAATCGCAAAACCTGAAATGACTGGTCTTTAGTGTATACTCCACCAATCCATCGACCACGCGTCGATATTGGATAATGGATAGGAGAGCGTAGATGTGACATCCCTGTGCGGTCTGTGCTGCAATGCGCATTAAAAATGTCACTGTGGACTGCATGTTATGCAGGATCGCAGTTGAATGGTACGGCTTACTGAACGCAATCACTTCCAGACAGCACTATGACAATAAAAGTCGCTTGCTACCCCGGTCCGTAGCCACGGGGGGCATTCGGGAGCAATAAACCCTCCCCAATTTTTTTCTGCCCCCTCAAATTTTGTGCCCAGAAAATATTGCTTTAAAAGCATATAATTGAAACAAAGATCTTTCTTCTTAAATGTGTATTTTCCCCCTCAAACCATGAAACCTGGCTACGGGCTTGGTGGAAACCAGATGACTAAACGCCGATCAACGATTGAGATCCAAAATATACTCAAGATGTCGCTGTGATGATACCGATAATGTTGCGCCAAGGGAGATAGAGACTAGTAACAGGAGTATAGAATTCAATAACGCAATGATTATGATCATGCTGTGTATAGATTTGTGCCAAAGGGTTTGTGGGGAACAAAAAAAAAATTGGTGGGCTGTGCTCCGAATGGTCTCCGTCGCAACGGGATTGAATATGCTGCAGCATTTGATTATATACAAACTATAAAGAGTGACGTAACTAAAGGTTTGATCCAGGATGGGAGTTCAGCTGAAAGGGGCCCACTGGCCCCTGTAGGGGTACCACTAGCCAACATTCAGAAAAGAACTTGAGAAATGATGGTGAACCGGATGTGGATTGCTATACTAAAACCCCAAATCACCGGAAAATACTCCGAAAAACGCAAAACAACAACCTACTGAAAACCAAAAAAACAATAAAACCGAAATATAGTAGAATTCGCCTATAACGACTTTGGCTATAACGTCACTTCGTCTATGTATAAGCCAAGTGGTGACCAGTTTTTCGTTTAACGTGCCAGGGGTTCGATTCGCCCCTCTGACCCCAGTCAGTTACACTATTGAGTATAAACCAAACCCAGCCAGAAATGTTCATCTGTCTAAAATAAATGGTATAAGCCCTCTCACACAAAAAAAGTCCAACTTCACGGCTAAAATGTTTGGTGTGCAGTCTCACAAAATTTAAACGTTTAGCATTTTGTGTTGCTTCTCCGTTTGCTGGCACTCACAATAACCAGTTTGCTCACAAAACACGGCATGGTACCGAACAGTGTCCACTGTACTCAAACCAAGTGTGCGTGACAAAAGTCAATGTTCTGTGCCTTATCATGACGTTATTGAACGCCGTACGCTTTGTGGACGTCGTTCTTTCACATTTCTCAACCACATTAGTGGTCTCAAATAAGAAACAAGGACACGCCTGTGAAGAATAAAGAAAAATCTCCACGTGCAATCGCGGAAATCGCGTAGTTAGTTTTTCACTCCTACGACATTTGTATATTGAAAATTATAAATTAAATAAGATAATCCAAGGCTTTTGGTGTGCAGTTCGAAACTGTATATGCTAAGAAGTCGTCAGTTACATCAGCTGCTTGTTTTGCTTGAATTGATTTCAGTGGCCTTGGGCAAGTGTCTGAGTGCAGATATGAAACCAAATGCATTTGTTGTTAGGAAACTCGAACTTTTTGCAAAGCTCAGAGGCAATTTTTCGCCGAACGTCAGAACGTAATCGATCTGCATAAATTATTACTGCTGACTGCAGGACCAGGCATCGGGCAAACTCGTTTACGAGGGCAAAACTTCAGCGTCTGATGTTGCTGTTTATCTCATCTTGTCATTGCAGACAGGTAAAGCATCAACCCCATTTGCCAAGCCATGTGCAGAGCCGTGATGTCTACTCTGACACTGCTATAAGAAAAGGTGGTGAGCTTCTAGCAACGTGACACCAAGAGCTGGTTTTCTATGTTGTAGATTCAAATCGAAAGCGAAGTAAAGCGTGTGCTGGAAACTAAAGTGTGAAACCCGTTTTCTGAAAACAAAACGCTGGTGAAGAGTTTCGAAGACAAGTGGCGAAAAAGAGCGGTTGCAAGACATCAGATTTGAAAAAGCTGCCAGCAATGAACTTTGTGTTGATAAACACAGGCAAAAGCGTAGCCGTTAGCAAAAATTATATAATTTGTTTATTGATAAACAATAACTTCATCATGGCGCACCCGAAACTCTTGGGATTTGGATTGACATTTTCAATCATTTCCATTATTCTACTTATCATAGCCATATCCACCAATTATTGGTATATTCTGGACGCTACTTCATATGAAAGAATCTGTCCGGAGAGGAACGTATTTTTTCCAATATTTTCAGAACGGTTATACAGAAAGGACCAACCTTTTTTTAGTCGACCACAAGCTAGCGGCTTACCGTATGCCATTAGAGCAACTTTTTCAAACAAACCAGAAAAAAACGTAACTCCGAAAAGGATAATTTTGAAACCTCAACAAGCAAGACTGTGGTTGAAGCTCAAAAAAGATTTGTTCATTAATCTCCACTCTTTTGGTGGACGGGACATCTCACTGGTACTCGGTAATAAAAGAAGTCATCTTACCTTAGTAAGTGGATACATGGGATATTTTGACACATTTGAATATTCCTAAGCGGTTTGCTTACTTGGAGGGGTGCTTTCGTTTTACCTACAAAGTTACTACAGTGTATAGGGTTTGAGATGCAACGATAAACCAAAGTAACAAAAGGAAATTGCCAGCAGAATAATAAACAATGCCTTGCTGTTGCTCGTGAAAAAACGAAAAATCGGTCATTGTTGGTACTGAAGTGTTTGCAAATATGCTTAATATTTTGAGCTGTTTTGCGGTGTTCTTCCTTCAAACTGCAAAACGGTTTTACTTAAGCTTCAACCTTCACCAAACGTTTTGATTTTGAATTAATCGAATCAGCGAAAGTAATATAACCTTAACATAAAAAAGAAAAATGCAAGTGATTTGTTATTTTTCAAAATTTGAAGTTGTTAAAAACACGATTTAATAAACCCGGCTTCTGGAATGTAAGAAGACGAACATCATGATCGTTTTTTCAAATGTCCTCAAACTTATGTTTTCCGACAGGCAGCGAACGAGACGAGTCGGAGAAAACCTTCGTGCAAACAAAGGCAATTTAGTAGCGTCACAGGTCTGTGGAGGACATGTTACAATCCCAAACCTGGATCTATTCTCGCAAACTTGGCTGATTGTGGTGAGAATTTTGTGCTTGGTCTGTGGACGAAAGGCAAAGAATGCCTGCTAGAAAATAGTGCAAATCTTTTTGTGTAGCAATACGCATTCACATATGTTCAGGGCCGGCCCTAGCAGGTGCGGGGCCCAGTGTAAAACCTGGGCGCGGGGCCTAACGCAAGATGTAGGCTGGGCCCCTCTGAGCAGTAATATTGTGACGTCATCGTATTCAGTCAACCGTGTTACGATTGTGGTAGAGCGCAGATGTAAAGCACTAACACGAGAATTGAGCACGTTTGCTAACGTTCGATCATAGTGGAAATTCGCTAGTTCTGACGAGAGCGTTCTTTGTTAACAATGAAATTTCTATGGCGTTTCTACTGAATTCTCAAGTGCAAGGTGTATCTGGCAAAAATGAACAACCTACCCAAACACCATGGCGCGGGGCCCCAGAGGCGCGGGGCCCAATGCAGCTTTCATCGGTTGCACCGGCTGCATCGGCTTAAGACCGGCCCTGCATATGTTGCCACATTTGTGGAAGAAAATCTTGAGCAGTCCATTGTCTGCTGGTTATTTTATATCGTACTGGCCTTTTAATAGGCTTTGTGATAGATCCTGGACGGGACAAACTCCGCAGGTTTTAAGGTTTGGGAGGGGGTAAAATGCATTTTAGGGGGTCAGCTTTATGTTTTTCCTATATGTAAAAAAATTGGAAGTGCACGAAAAATTTGGGGAATTGTCCGCAAATGCCCCCCGTGGCTACAGGCCTGTGCGGGGCCAAAGTACTTCCTCTGCGAAGCCTTCAGTGGGGCTGGACTTCAGGTTGTATGATGTGTGTGTGGCTGACAATTGAGCAACTTATACCACTTTAAACAAATTTATATCCTTACATACCGTTTTCACCTCACTGTATGTGCATGTTATGTATACTTATTTCGCGGTATTCCTGCTCACGTAAGTTTTTGTGTTTATCTATATGTACTATTTTTGTTGAGTGTGAGCTTGACGTGCATTTTTCGTTTGGTAGCGATAATTGTTTTTAAAGAACTAACGAAATGAAGCACTGATTGGGAATGCTTTCATCGATTCCGGAAGTCAAAAGTTTTCTATTATTTTATCCAGCCTCTTGTTGTTCTTTCGTGGCTTCAACATTACCGCTGAGCACGTTTCTACGTTACATACTACATAGATTGACAAGGCTTGTAAAAGTTTGCTAAAGAAATTACAAAAGTGTCTTTTGCACGTGCTTTGCTTATTTAACATAGTTTTATATACAGTTTCTGCATTTTTTTATTATAGTAAATCACTGATGAAATTAAATTAAGAGAACTTCTCGAGAATCCCAAAAGGTCGATTTTAATTTCGTGCGTAAAATTTATAACTAAAGTTTGATGAAAACGTGAGAACCTAAACAATTATGCCATTTATGCTTTTAGCTGCAATACACATCCAAATGAGAGTCGAAGCAGTTGTGTGACAAAGAGAAGATTGCCATGCGGATGGAAATGTGGCGCATGAAATAAATAATTCAAGACCAGGCTTTGAGGAATGCTCCAAGGCAAATGAAAATTTGAAATATCACAAAAACCTCATTGCCTGCTGCTGCACTTGGCTCATTGCCATGCACAAAATGAGCTCAGTCGGCTTGCCTTACACAAAAATGAACAAAAGCGTGAGGCATATCTGATGCAAGTCAATGCAATAAGTTCAAAAACAGCGATTGGTCAACCTTCATTTAGTTACTGATTCAATTATATATTTGCCAAGACCAAAACAATATTCGTCTTGTTTTGTTATATGGTTCGAAACTCATTTTGCAAAACTTTTGCCATAGACCGACCACTTAATTTTAAGGCAAGAGCAACAATTGAGATCCAACAGCAGCATGTCAGACAATGAGCACAAGAAAGATTCGCTTAAAACACCGAAAAAGGAAAAGTTCCATCATTGCATTTCAGTGTATTTTTTGCAGGATGTATCACGACATGTGCACCCATTTCATACTGCGGCACAACTGATAGAAGTGTTCCCAGGTCCCTGAGGGAAAACCAAGTTGCGAAGTATTACGAAGAAGAAAACTTGACTCTAAGTACCAGCGAGTGTTGAACTGCAGTTTTAGAAAAAGCTATACATATTGTAATCTTTCATCACTGGTATAAACATTTCATGAAAACATTATTTGTTGCTTTGTATGTCACTTTATTCCTTTGTTTAATTTTCAAGTGAAAGGAAATTTCATTTCTGCACCTAAAAGATGTGTTTGTCGACATTTATAAAAGCGGACAAACTTGACTGAAACGTAAATCAGAGCATGGCGCATATTTCACGGTCGCTCTTATTATTTTGCAGGTTTACGTAGAGCGACGGTGTCTCTTTTGTTTCTTGCTTTAACACTGCAACTTCTCGGCAGTCTGGTCGTATGCATTGGCTGCTACAGAAACGACAAGTTTGAACAGTACTTGGGAGGATTTGTGCTGCTAATGGCTGGTGAGAACCCAGCGTAAATTGTAAAAATGCTTGCATGCCTGAAAATAAACAAATCAAATTGACAAGCATTTTGCAACACATCTTTGCTTTCTTTCTAAAATTGATAACGTTTTTTCGCCCACAAAAGGTGCATTTGTTATATATCTATGGTACCTGATATTATCAAATGGTGGACACTAAAAGTCATTAAAGTTTTATTAATTTAGTTACTCAGTGATCTCTGAAACGAATTGTAAAATGCACATTGCCCTTGCATTCAAACATACGAGAACAACAAATAATCTTTTGTGCTTGTGGGGCAGTAAGCCTCTCATGCACAGCAGCGTTTCTATCAGAACGAACTTTGTGGCGCAATTTAAAGAATGATGCAAATATAACAAACATTAAATTTTTAAACAATATTACAAGTTTTGTGCTTGTGATGCCGGCCAAAAATTGCTAAGCCATCTGCATTCTGAAAGTACGTGGGCTATTAACTAGCTATCGACATTTATAAATCTACTAAACTTGGATGTTGGCGTGAAGGTGCGAAAAAACAGGGAGTAAATCGCGTAAAGATCATGAAATAAAAACCGTCATCTGTTGCCACTTTTTACTCACGCATACTTTGACTCTAGCAAAACCAAGAGCAAAACACCTCTTAAATGTAGAGCAAGAAGCCACATACGACTTGCATGCTAATGTACGTGTTACTCCAAACGTACTTCCTGACGAAATTTCTGTAAGGTGCTAATAAATAAGCAGTTCAGTTTCTTTCTTCTCGCTTTGTATTCCCATCGGAGTGTCCCGAGTGGCAGGAATCGCCTATTTCCGCTTGCTCTGCGCCGCGGGCCGTGCGGCTCTTTTGCAGTGAATGCTGCAATGCCGCGGTGCAAGTCAATGGCAGCACCGCGCGTAAACCATTTCCTTGCACCCATCCATCAACACCAAGCATAAGACTGGACAAGTCGCAAATAGCGTTTTTCAAGTCTCATTCGGTATGAACCGATGGGTGATCAAGCTCTGTTTTTGCCAGTGTTAGTGGCGCGTGCTCAACCCACTGATTGCTGACAAAGTTTTAAAATTTTGTCAAGAAGTTTGTCAGAACATCTGCTACTCGCAAAATTATTTAGGTTTGATCAGTTCTGTCTGGATGGGATATTTTGGGAGATGGATAGTTTTTTGCTGTATTACTTTTAACGTTTCGGTCAGCAGCACTTTGCTGTGAACTTTCGCGTTTTGATCAACTGCACTCGAATAGACAAATACCATTGAACCTACAGGCAGAGAACTAATTTCCAACTCGAAACAAACGCCACTGCCGACTCCTTCGAAATGAATTTGTGGAAATGACGCCAGATTTTCAGTGATAAACGCGGGTCAGTGAAGTAGCGCATTTAGTCAGCGTGTTACCCTAAGTCAGTGGTTCTTAACCGGGGGTACACATACCCCTTGGGGGTACCAAACACCGAAACAGGGGGTACGAAGCACCAACATTTTTAGGCATACACGCCCTGAAAATTTTAAAGATGTGTTGTCGATTGTTGAGGGTGCAGTAAACTTTGTCAGAGGCCAAACCTTGAATCACGGTCTGTTCAGAGTTTTTTATAACGAAGTTTAAGCTCAACACAATGTTCTTCTTTACGACACGAAAGTGCCGTTGCTATCCTGTGTTCGAGTGCTTATTCGTGTTCGTGAGCTGCGCAAAGAAATCGAGCAGTTTCTGAGACACAGAGGTAGTGGCATAGCAGAGCACCTTGAAAATGAGTTCATTATGTCTCTGGCATAGGCTACCTTTCAGATACTGTATATTCAGCCACCTCAACGACTTAACACCTCCATCCAGGGAACGGCAATGAACATGATCAAAGCTAGAAAAAGATCACTGCCTTCACTAACAAATTTTCAAGCTGTATTTGTCTCATGTGATCAGGCAACTATGCTAATTTTCTACAACTTAGTATCAATTACTATTTGATTTCAGACAAGGGGTACGAGAAAATTTAACGAAAGCTTAGGGGGTACGAGTGGGTAGAAAGGTTAAGAACCACTGCCCTAAGTGAATAGCAATTTTTCGTTCAAGATCAAGTCGTCAAAGCAAGCTTTCTACTGCAGGGGTACTCTTGATATCCGGGATGTTTGTTTTCGCCCTTCTCTGCCGCACAGAGATGAGTCGTCGTCCCCGCGAAGTTTACGCAGTGCCGGTGCTCGTGCGACATGGATTCGGGGCCTCAGCTGTTGCAGCTTGGCTATCGCTTGTTGTTACACTCATTTCAAGTTTTGCCTGCATCGCGTCGCCTTTGCAAGGCAGGTGCGGAACTCTGGAGCGAAGTCTTACTCGATTATTTCGCAGGTATATCCGCTTCTATACTGTTAACGCAAACGTGCACGCGAGTTTGGCATCGTCCAGAAATACGTCGTTCGCATTGTTTGTTTGTCACATATTAATATGTTGGACCACCTTCGGCTGATAAGATTGTAAGTGTACCCAGGTCCGTAAATAAGGGGGCACAGGGGGGCGCTCCCCCTGGAAAAATGTGTTGGTGCCATCGATGTGAAATTTGGGCCCCCCTCAGAAAACTCTTCTCCTGCCCTGGTGTCCCAAGCTGGTTACGGGCCTTCGCCTTAGTGTACCTGTTTCATGTTTTTTCAATTTCTTACCAGAAGAGTTTTAACGGGAAGAAAGTGCTTTGTTTGAAAAACATTGTTACGACGGATGCAATACGTAGCTTAGCTATCGGGAAATCTGTGAAGTGAAATAAATCAGCACGATCTAAAAGTACACATTGCTTTTAATAAGCCTGTTAAATTTTACTTGTTTTGAAAACGTGCTCGCTGTCAGCCGGTGGGCAGTTTGGCAACGCACAGTTGTCATGCCGTGGGTTAAAGACAAAAAATCTTAAATCTGTTTGTTATATTGTTTCAGAGCCAACACTGGGGCAACGGCGGAAAGTCGCGAAAACACTATGCTAAGCACAGATCTTCAATCAAATCATAATAAAACCTTGTTCGAACGAACTCGACATCTTGACAGTCACCTAACCTTCTCTTCGAAGTTTGCAGCGGGTCGGAAGCTTCAAGCTTCTACGAACTTTGCAGATGATCAGAAGCACGGACTTCACTGCGAGGAACCAAACGGCAAAGCGGTACCTGAACAGTTACTCGAACATTGGGAATGTGTTTATCCAGCAGCAAAAGTTCCACAGGCTCCCACACTGTCCGCCTCTTATAAGACTACGCGTTTGGTCAATAACAGGCAGTGCAGGACCCTCCAGAAAATGAGCAGCGATGGTTACTTCCGATACCCCATGAAACGTCGCTTGCCAGCGAGCCCATGTGGGGAGGACGCCAACAGGAGCTTAAGGAAGTGGTATTTTGACTGCCGGGAACACGGTCCTCGCAGATTGGCGGACTACAGCAGGCGGGCACGATCTCTGGGACGTGAACCGCTTGAACTGGGCCTAATGTTCAGAACCAGATCCAATACGACCTCAGGGCGTCGGCGTAGTCAACCCCACCTCGACGGTGCCGACCTCACGCTGACGAACGAGCAACTGTACGAACGGCCTGCCATGACATCAGGCGTTCAGGAGAGGTTTAAGTTGGGTTGCGTTGGTGGACAACTTGGAGCGGGCGATCGCGGGTCGGCGAGTTACGCCCAGCCGATACGTCAGGTCGCAATAGACTGCGACGAACCTGAACGTAGGTGAAGCGCGAATTTTCGGTTCGCGATGCTGCTGGATGAGAAGCGTTACTCCTCGCCACATTCGAATGCCAACGAAATACCTTCAGAGCGCCGCGAGTTCTAGAAAATCTACCCAGATTTATTTGATTGTGAGAGAACCTTAAGTTTTGGAAAACTAGCGTACCAAGCCATGGAGTGAAACTGCATCTTCAGTTGAACCAGCAATGCAAGGATCCGTTGGTTCGCTGGATTCGCGCAGCATATTGATGGTGCTGGCTTGGAATTTAAGAGAGGCAGATACACGTTACTTGAAACGATTACCGCATTTACTCGATTGTAAGCCGCGGATTACAAAGTTTTTTTTTTCATTTCATGCGGCTTATAATCAAGGGCGGCTTACAGTTTTTATTTCTTTACCCTATCGAAAGGTATAGATGACGCTCTAGCTTGCCTTGGCTACGTTTTGTCGAACAAACTCTTTTCGCATTCTATTCTCTTCAGCATCACGTGTACATCAGTCACAGGAGGGATTATGATGTACAGAAGGCAGACCATGGTTGCCAATTGAACGTGATTCGTGGTATAGTACGCGAAAGTATCTCAGAGACTTAGGTAAGCTATGTTCAAGTACGCTTTACATTAATTTTTAACACCATTTCGTGCGGCTTACAATCAAGGGCGGCTAACAATCGAGTAAATGCCGTGTACAGATCACAGTATTGTTTCGTGGTCTCGTTCGTCTACGTTTTGGATCAACAATGCTGGTGTAGGAGTTTCGGATTATTGCTGGCTATTATGTGTTTGAAATGAATACAAGTTTAATCAAACGTAGCTTCAGACAAACGGCAATGCCGCTATGCATGAATCCACAACCAACAAAACCTGTCGCGATTTTAGGCTCACGTCTGTGATCAGAACTTCATGCTGCAGCGTAAACGGAATGGGTCCGCAGGCTGCAAGTAACGTTGCTTTCAACGCGCCGTAACTTCTGAAAAAAATCACCTCGTTACAGCATTGACTTGATGGAGTCAAAGGTCTCGTTTGCTTCGTAGTATTTCATGACAGACAAACGCGCTTCACTGTTTGCACGCGAACTGGAACAGCAGCCGCAGACACCGACCACACTTTTTCGATCTAAACGCAACGATTTCAGAAATCCAACAACGCATAACTGTCGAAGTTCGGTTTAACTCACAACCGCTTTTTCACAGCGAACCATCGCTTCTCTTCTGGCACCAACAGCGCGTTGGAATAAGTGGCAAGTTACTTAACCCCGACAACGCAACACGGCAAACTGCAAACAACTCCACATCGCACCGCGGTAAAAAACGCCAAGAGAAAGGAATGTCGCCTCAAAACTTTTCTGCACGAATAATGCTTTTCCGAAGCGGTCGAGCACGGAAGCTCGCCAGGAAAGAACACACCGAACGGTTTCACAAAGCAAGGACTGTTTAACATCAAGTTGTACAGCGCCGTGCGGCTCAGCACGCATGATGTAAATTACATCAGGCAATCGATCGACAACCAGCACGTTTGTTTCGGTGGTGCCGCAGACACAAGGACGCACTCAGCTTGTACATCGCGGCGACACACGTGGAGGCGATCTACATCGCATTAGGCCGAGGACATTCTGTTTGACCGCAGTGCGACACGAAACAAACGGGCAGGCAAATTCTTAAGGGCATTTCCTACCTGCGACGAATGAGAAATACTACCTAATTGTTTGCACAGAAAAGATTCAACGTATTATTGAGATTTCGTTGCCCGAGTGGAAAAGTGCTTGTAGCTTGCTCAGGCCAACAGATTGAGGGCGATGAAAATATTGCGTTTGTTTAAAACCTGTGCTACCATGCAAGCGGATTGAGCTCACAACGGTCGCCACCTCCAAAGTTAACCAACGCATCACCGCTGTCCAAACCTATTGACGTCTATAGAAGTTCAGTGGAATGGCGAACTTAAATCAATTTCCTCTGCACCAAACACCTGACGGACCGCTACAACTAGCGCATCGTGCCAAGGTTTACATTAGAACGGAAAAATATTCCATGTCCGGAAATAGAATGAAGTCTAGTAAACGTCCCGCAGAAAAACGCGTAACGGAGTTCGTATAAAGAGAGAGAGAGTAGACTAAACACGGCTCACAAGCATCCCAGTGGGTTGGCCAGCATAGATGGATAGACCACAGTGAACTGAGCAGCACAAGTTCATCTTCCGCGCCTTCCAAACCACCCACGAGTACGTTTCACGTAAATAAAAAACATTCTCATTTGTTTTTTCCCAAAGTTCTTTGTTTTTCCGCGTGTTCCACGGTTTTTTCTTCAACAAACAAACCCTTGCGTCTCCTGACAGAGTTCATGTACTTCGCGGCCTGGTTCTCGAAGTCGGCTTTTTCGCCGAAGTGCTGGATTTCCTCTTCGGTCGTGGGAACCCAAAACGGGTCGCTAGTGACGACCTGGCAAACAAATATTAAGAAAAACGCGTGAAACGGAGACGCAGGAAAATGACAAGACATTGCCTCTAGTCCGGCCATGTCCACCCCGCGGGCCACATGCGGCCCAGCCAAAGGTATTGTGCGGCCCAGTTTAGTTTTCATTGCAGTATAAGTATGCTACATACTGGCAACCTGTCCTTATTTTGATAATCTTAAACTTGACAATTTTGAAGCAGGTGGTCCTCAGTGCCACTTATTACGTCTGTACTGCGTGCTGGGAGATTTCCACATGTCCACAGGCACTTCGGTGCAAAAGTTTTTACAAGTTTTTTTATTTGTACCCTTGTTACACTGGCACTAAACTTACCTATGAAATCACACTTAGGGAGTGGTTAAAGGTGCCAAACAGTCGTTACCATTGCAGTTAGGATTCGAACTCTGTCAGCGCAATAGCTTAAGCTAAGTAAGTCGTTCAATGTGCGGCCCTCATTGATATGTCATTTAATGTGCGGCTCTGGTTAAGATAGTGACGTAATTTTTGGCTAAGTAAGCATTTTCGGTTGGACATAGCTGCTCTAGTTTACAGCGTAACTGTTGGTTGGGAACAACACAAGGACGGCTATTAACAGTTGCGCGGTGGGATTCCAAGCAAAGAAGCATCCAACGTTTATGTGGCGGGCACGCACCAACAGGGATAAGACGAGCACGTTTCGGGCAGTATTAGGGGGGTTAACTTTCAGACAAAGACATTTTCGCGACAAGATGAATAGAATGAGCTCCTGATAACGGGCGAGGAGTGTTCGAGGAGTATTTTTGGCGTCGTTTGGTTCGAAAGTGTCGGGTTTGTCGGTCGAAGCACGACAACCCACCTCCCAATGGCTGAAAACGAGCTGAGGAGACGCCAGACCACTCGTGCGTTTTCGGATTTCTTCGGCGAATCCGAAGCTATCGGCGACCGGAAGGGTGGCAACGATGTTGAAGGAGCTAGTGCCATCTCGGAGATCTTCGCTGAGCACCCTGCCTTCCCTTCGACCAAGAACAGCGTAAACTTTACCTGCCACAAAAGGACAAAAAAAACTGAAAATAAGAAACACTCTGCTTACAAAAGACGAAAACTAAGCGATCACGTAAAAATATAACCTGAGGATTGATGCTGACTTCACAAACAAGCTTGGTTTTGAGAAAGAGATGGCTTGACAGCATAACCAGTTAAAAATGCGGGCATGAGGTTGTAAACAGTTAAGAAAGCATGGCGAAGCGATTTTTAAAATACGCACGTGGTGGCAATGTGAGGAGTTTTTAATGGCAAACATTAACCGGGTCACTGGTTTGCAATTTGCGAAGAGAACTGATGGCTGTGGAAATGCAAAAACAGCAGAAAAAATGCAAAAGTTGAATATTGAAGCGGATGATTCTACTCCGTTGAAAAATGCTTGCTCTCAAGTTATCAGAGGAACAGCTTTTCTTATTTAACAGGTGTTTCTTACGAGCAACAATTAACCGCAGTGTTGATTCACACAGGCATAACGTTTAACATCTCGTTAAGTACTCCTAACTCAGCACAAACGCAATATGTTGTGCAAACCCGTTTAAAATGGCGTGCTAAACGATCAACAAAAGATAAAGCAACTACAGAATTAATCAGTGTTTGTTACAAGCTTCGTTGAAAAGCATCTCAACTTTTAAAAATCTTTTTGCGCGACGCCAACAAGATCATCTGACCCATAAGCCAACAACATCAACACCTCGCTAGGCCTTTTGGTTGTCACAGATGTTTAGTTCGACTTCAGACACGTCGCCTCTTTCCACTCACCCAAAACTTCGGCGGTGGCCTGAACGTCGCACGTGTACATTGCTGCCATTAACCTTTGCGGCTGAGCCTGGAAAGCGCGCCGACAGGCTTCTTTCGTGGTCGATATTAATTGGCCCGACATGGGGCCGTACGCGTGCCTGTCTGTCCTGGTCAAGAAACAAACAGTGACCTGTGGGCGGAGCGGAAATGGCGGAATAGCTTGCGATTGCGAAAAAAGGAATACACGCTCCATTTAGACTGGAGGCTTTTTGGAAACAGTTGTCGTCACAATCTAAGCACCTTAGAGCAGCAGTACTGAGTACGTTGGTGCTTCTTACATCGAACCTGTTAGCGAATGGCAAACTTTCAGATGTGAGCACACGTTTGCGGTCGCTTGAAAAACACAACTCACAAGGAAATTTTGCTGAAAGAGCGCTCAGCAAAAAGGCTGTGTCAAATTTTTAAAACATTCGGCTTGTGGACGAATCATACACAAAGTAGCTAAAGGCGCTACAAAAAAATCGCTCGCTTTCTCGAACGAAGGGACGGCCGTAATTTCAGCTCAGTGGGTTAGTAACTGTTCGGCGGTCTCCAGACAGCTGCGGGTTGGAAACATTTGGAATGTATTGGTCAAAAATAACGATCAAAGAGCAAATCAAACGAACACTTTGAATGACCTGGACTTCCAGTAAACATCTTTCCCACATCGATAAAAATGCTTTCTACAGATATAGCATTTTGTAAAAGCTAAGCCAGGAATTTTTTAGAAACTGGCCTTTTGTCGGAAGTTGTTTTCGCATAACTAAAGTGACAAGATGCGTACAGTTTTGAACTGACAGGGGAGTTCAGACAATCTACAGTAAAAATAATGTAGCAGCACCAACACTCTTCTTAAAAATTTACCTTGTTTCAGTCTTCGCTGCTTGCTCGTTCGAAAGGTCATTGGAGAACGTGACACCTGGGCCGCTTCGTTTGGGTTGCTCACTAGCTCCACCTGCCTCAATGTCATCAGGCAACGGTGAGTCGCTGGGTGGCGACGTAGTGGCGGATTCACCTGAAGTCCTTTCTTGCTTCCAGTCTTCGATGACAAAACAAACGCCTTGCATAGGTTCTTCACACAGCGGTCCAGATAAAGCAGCCAGCTGGAAGCCACTGACCAGGCTGTGATCGAATTCGTGGAACGACCCGAAAGAATCGGAAACGCACTCCGCGTCGCCGGAAGTGACGCACGCCCACAGAGACGGACGTTCGTACCACGGGACGCGGTTGATCAGCAAGTTGGGTCCGTTGCCGCGGGGACCAAACGCCCAAATGCGGTCAGTGGCGCCGGCCCACTTTCGCCGGCCGGCCTTCTCGAACGACGCGTCCAAGTCGGACTTGAATTTGCGCAGCAGCTCCAGAGTCGATCGTTTGACTTTCAACTGCGCTTGTATTTTGTGTATCGCGCTGTCGATCGGTTCCAGTCCTGGCTTTATTCGATCACTTTCTTTTTCCACATCACCCTAGAACAGCGAAGTTGTTAGGGATTGCTCCAATCGGAGTTCGACATCCCTAATTGGAAAACGCTCGAATAGGATCAACATAGATCTGGCGATTCTGAACTAACATGAAATTGGGGGGGTAGGTTTTTTTCGGTCACAGACCGACAGTTTTTTTAAATGACCAAAAAAATATGTAAATTCGGTCATAATGTCCGAAAATACGGACCAGTGAATACTGTTGCGACGAGTTTTAACACTACCATGGCACAAATGACCGAAATGTCTCGGCGAAAAAACTAGCGAGGCGGGGGTAGTTTAACATGGATTTATAGCGACCGGAGGATTACGATACCGCTTTCGGCGTGTCCATCCTTTACATACAGTCAAACAATGCATACAATTCAAGGGAAGAATGAACGGATGCACGCATTACGCGGAGACAGCCCGACGATATATACAGTCCATGTAATCTATTCAATGTTACGTGATTCAGACACTAACTTCTAATGTGTGCAAATATTACAAGTACCACGACTGACCAGTGTTCTCTCCAATAAAACTTCACACTTCAGAGTCAACGGTTGTTTTGGCGAGCATCAGTATTTTAAGGCTGAGTTAGCAGAGTTCGAAATGAATTAGAAACTTTACGCAGAATGAGTATGAAATCTAATCAAAATACGAACTACACACACGTTTAATTCAAATCGTTTCTCCTTGTTTTCGTGCTTTTCCAATTTTTACCCTTCGTTGCGAGAATGAGATTTCACTGCGCAAACAGCCTAGTGATGCTGTTCATCTGCACACCTCAAGACGGAACATAGCAACTGACGGTTATTTTGAAAAAGTGTGGATGGTGAGGTTGACGCCGCATTCATGGCAACGCCATTAAAAAAATCGAAACCGTAATGTTCTCGCATATCGACACGAAAGTAGAGAACAGAGCAGTATCTTGAGTTAAAAGAGTATCCATCTGATGCTACAGGACTGAAAGTGAGCGGACGACAGACGCAGTTTTCGTACTAGATGTAGATGTTCCTCACCTCGACCACGTCATCGCCTCCGGTGCTGCTCCCAGTGCTCTCCAGACGCCTCCTCCTCTGCAGGAGCATGTCCTTGAGCAGGGACTCCATCTGCGACAATATCCGGATCACATCCGCGTTCTGCTCCAGCAGCTTCGTGACCTCCGGGGGCAAAGGGAGCGCTCTGCGAAAGATTGAAGTGGATCTTAACTTGCAAGTAAAAGCGCGTTTGGCTGCGCTAACGTTTTTGTTATCACTGCGTTGACGGTCGTTCACGAAGCGCTGTCGCGATAAGAAAACACGGCGGAAAGAGTTGGTGAAGCAGAACAATTTAACGAATTCAAAGTCTCTGCAAAAATAGCCAAGGTTGAAATAAGTACTCTGCTGGAAGGCTGGGTAGTATTAAACTTCTTTAACCCTTTCAGTCCAGAAAAAGGTAACTTTGGCCATTTTGGTTGAAATATAACCGGCCATAACTCGCCAGTCGATGGAGTTAGAGAGCTGTTCAAATCCTCTAAAGATACGGAAAGTTTTCTTGTTTCGATTAAACAATATTTGGAAATTTTGGATTAAGTCTTTTTATGAGTGGCGTCACAGTTGGGGTAAGTTTAGGGTTTTTGGATGACGTCATCCGGCCCTGGGCCCCAACCCCAAGAGGAAACTTTTCGTTTCTTACTAAAAAATTGGCATCCGCTTTTTTAGAGACTTAATTGGCCTTCCAGCATTTGTGGTTCGAAACTAATGGCCAAAATATCGATTAATCAGCCAATTGCCTAGACATTCATTTGGGTATTAATTAATTTGTTGTTTTCAGACCATAATTTCGAACCACAAACGCACAAAATTTGTAACAAACATTTTTTATCACAAAATATTGGGGGACGAAAGATATTGTGTGTCCCCCTTGGTCAAAAGTTGTGGGGACATCTCCCTCCATTTCCTCCTGAAACTCGGTCCCTGCTCGAAAATACCGTCCTCACCTCACCACCAGCGTGCACATCTTATTCGGTGTCTGCGCCTCTACTTCACCATCCTTGCGCGCGTTCGCCCTCCTGACGTTTTGCTGCTGACCAGTGTCGGACGGTTCGCCGCTTTCTGAAAACATGGAAAGCGCTGCTTGTAAAGTGATGGCTGCGCAGAACAAGCACTTTGTTACTGAACCCGGTGCTAGCCGATGTCGATCTTTGCCCAGGGGGGAGGGGGCTAGCTTGGCGAACACGGTCGGGATTCTGCTGATAACAGCGTGGTTCAAACGGTTTAAATTTTTGCAGTTCACGAATTAGTTTCGATTGCCGATGGTTGATTCAGCTGCACGCAAAAAATTGCTTTTTTCAAAAAAACTGAGTTGGAGACAACATTCACAACCAGGCGTCTGATTTGTAACTTGACTCTGATTCACTGTTTATTTGAAGCCTTATCGGTTTCAATAGCAAATAAATCCCAAGAAAGGCTAGACCGCAGCGACTTGAAACTTCTGTTATATGGAAGCCTATTAGTTCAGCCTGCGCATGCGCAATAAACGTAATGCGCACGCGCTCAAAACGCCTTGAAGAAGAAAATGATGTAAAAATTAAATCGGGAAAAAATTATTGGTCAACGAAAACTTGCTATTGTTACTCGACAACGAACCACCTGCAAACATACAAAATAAACAAACGAGAACCAAGGCTATGCACTCGGCCAACCTTTGTCTTTGCCAACGTTGACCCATTTCTGCATCATGTTCTTCTCTTGCGTGCCAATCAACTCGTTGAGCACATCCACCTTCGGGCGAGGAATGACAGTTTCGCGAAAAGGAACGATTGGTTCCGAAGCATTGATCTCTATCTTCGCGAATCTTCAGCAAAAAAGAGTCTACGTCAGCAGACAACCGTACAGTGACGTCTGACAAGCTGCACTCGCAATTTTTTTCCGCGACACCACCGATATTGTCGCAGTGCCGAGACGTCTTTGTTCGCTAAAGTATATCGACATAGAATAGAAATAAACAAACAATAATAATGGCGTTGTCGGGCGCACACAAACAGCGCCCGAAACGATCCACCCGTCGAGAAGGTTGATGTGTGCTTGCACAAAATAAAGACAAACGAAGCTTGTAGCGGTGTTTCAACACAGGCGATACACTGGGGTTGCCACTATGCGTGAATATTGAATGCACGTACCAAGAAACTTAGTGTAATGCGACTTTCGCTGAGTATTTTCGGGCAATTATTTCGTTACGTAGATGATATTTAAGATGGCACAGCTGATAATTCGACTACGACTCCGGGTCAGCTTAAGTGTCGTCACTTTGTGCAAATGCCATGGTAACTTGTGACATCATTATCGCTGGTTTATGGAGGAACACCGCACCAAGCACAACATCATATCCTGTGCCGCAGGAACAAGTTTGAAAACGCGTTTCCTTCAGTCTTCAACGAGCCGCAGATTCCAAAATTGCACACATAAAACTTTAGTAAGGACTGATTCGATAAATTCAGTAAACAAATATGGCGCTATTTCCATTTCCCAAACGCCCATCTCTGCACAACGCAAGCAGAGCATTTCCCAAAAGCTTGCCGGGGGGGCAGGTTTTCACATTCAATTCGCCGGTCACGGGGGGCACTGACCTGTTTCGCAGGTCGTCCAAGCATCGCTGCAAATGCACCTCGCCGGCGGCCACGATCACGTGTTCGCCGGTGTCCTGGACCATGACCTGAACGCAAGGGTCGGCCTGGTTCAGAAGCTTCAATCCTTTGACCAAACAGCTCATCTCGCCTGTTGGTGACAAGTACAGCTTATGCGCTGTGGCTCGTTTTGACTTATACTTGGGATACGCTCGCATTTCACGTTTTCCGTGGATTGTTTTCAATGAGAAAATGATAACAATCCAATGACACAGAGGAATTAGCATCGACTTTGTTTTGCTTTAAAGAAAAAAATGGTTAATACAAAATCCACCAGGCTAGTTACGCGCATGACCGCAACTAACGAACCGATTTTTTACGACACCGTAGTTTTTGATCGCGCGTAAGTCAAGATCAAATTTCATCACGAGACTAAGATCGCGAGCGCTGGCGATTCTGGATGACTTTACAAAAAGAAAACAACAAAACTTAAAATTACAATCGGCCCCAAGCTGACTCGAACACAACTCTGAAGTTAGCAAACACAAAACATTGGTATGGATGGCAGTTAAGTACTGTAGGTACGACGGCAGTGTTTAGCTAGAAAATCTACAGGGACGCAGTGAATAGGAACTAAAACGCGGTGGGAACTCTGCCAAAACTAGTGGCAGTTCCATTCCGGTCTAGAACCACCAACACACTGGTTGGAGTTTTCAATGGATGATGAAGGTGATACGCAAAGATGCCAACACTTCAATTTATTTGTTGCGCACTTTGGCATAACTGATTGCACGATCAAGTAACAACGGACATTTATCAAGGCAAGACTACTCTACAAAATAACGAGCCTAGCGCCAAGCAGGAAGCCATGACACACACGAGGAAAACACTGTTTGTTCCTGACGGTTCCAATGAGAAGAATCGGCTTCTTAAGCGACGACGCTTACATGTGATTGGTCAAACGCTGAGGCGGGCGACACGCAAAAGCGATCTCAAAACAACTGCAGTAAAACCAGTTCGCCACCAACAAAAACCCTGACCGCTGTACTCACTGAGGAGCTTCGGCTCAACGGCGACTCTTATGATCGGGGAGGTGTCCATGCAGAGGGGGTTGAACGGCGGGCAGGTAATGTCGCTG
>Ga0210059_1002451_pt1 | contig 29040 bp, 28 predicted proteins | sample Ectturendosymbi2_FD_188042 | JGI IMG/M metagenome (GOLD analysis project Ga0210059, IMG submission 188042) | Ecteinascidia turbinata endosymbiont from Florida, USA - Sample 2 (SPAdes) (version 2) | ecosystem: Host-associated > Tunicates > Ascidians > Unclassified | place: Key West, Florida...
GGGGGGGGGGGGGTAACCGCAACCCCTTGCGTACGCCCTTGGCAACTTGAAATAACTTGCACCTGCCGTATCAACGCAGTACGGGGGTGCTCATTGGTGTTCTTATGGTTTGGTTTTGCTTCTTGTCATGGTTTCTCGGAGTTGAGCTGCCGCCTTTTTTCCATTTCACTACCGCTGGCAGTGAAGATAAACGGTTTGAATGTTTGCAGGTTGCGCTGCTCGGTACTCAAATCTGGTGGACAACTGAAGTGAATATCGCTTTTTCCAGGCTGGAGGAAGGGTACGAAAACGCCATGAAAGATTATTACAAGAAACAGGTATCTGTACTTCGTAAATTTGCTAGCATTGTTTATGCGGGCCTTGGGAAAAAGCGATCAGTGGCCCTTATTGTAAAACTACTCAATTGTAGATATAAACAACACTCCTTATTACCAGTCCATCTTGTTCTGTTTGAAGAAAGCTTTGCAGTTAAACAATTCTGAAGTCGGTACTGTTCCTTGATGTCATAGATCACCCAGTTGAACACTTTGATTGGTTTGCTGATCGGAGATCTGACCAAGAACGAACGTCAGAACATCATGACCATCTGTACGATCGACGTGCACGCAAAGGATGTTGTTGGGAAACTTATTGAGCAGAAGGTGATGTCATACTGACCGCTGCTTTTAATCAAACTTCCTAGATCCGGGGTTCCCAAACTTTCTCTTTCCATGTACCCCTTCAGCATTCTGATACATGAGCATATGTCCCTAAACACGAGCACCGGAAGGATTTTTTCCAAGGAGGGGCCAATAGTGGATTTTCCAGCGATAGGCCAACAATAATTTTTCAGGGTGGCCAGAAGTGGCAAAATTACATTTTCACCCCTCGAAACTAAAAAAACTTTTTTGCAAAATTTTGTACCTTTTTTCTGAGGATAACAAAAACATATTTAGCAATAAGCATATAATGATTTTTGAAAATAATATTCACTGATATTTATTTTAATCTTCGAACCAGAAACGAAGTCCGCAGAGCACAAGCACACGCTATCTGTACAACACAGATCGATAATACCAGACAGAGAACGTTTTGTAACAGCGATGGTGGCAAGACCACGGATTACCGACACTTGTTCGCTAACTCACAACACTTTGTACAACACTACATTACCGACACTTTCTTGACATAGTTGTTCGCTAACGCGTAACACTTGGTACAACAATACATCCAGAGTAGGACACGAAAATCGCATGTTGAGAAATAAAATCCAACCCAGGATGAGCCCTAGTGACGTACGAATGCGTTGTGGCCTGCACACGTCCTCAAACTAACACAGTAAGGTCCGGGCACGCAGTCACAAAGTAAAATGCGGTTGTAGTGTTCAAAGAAGGACAAATATAAACAATCTGACTGCACCAAAGCGTGCAACCATACATGCTTGGACTTTTTGCATCGTTCAAGAAACAGGTACACATTTTTTTTCAATAAAGCCTCATAGGGAGGAAAGTTCCATTGAACCTGATGTCTACCTACTAACACTTGCTCGCTACGGCAGGTTGTACAAAGTCCTGCAACCAAAGTTATAGGCCACACGCAGTCCATGGATGTATGCCTTCCTGAAATCACACCATAATTATGATGCATACATGGACCTACAGAAGGAACAAAAAAGTACATCTTTAACCGCATTCGACATCGGAAAGAGAAGCTCGCATTACTGCATAATACTGATATCGCAGTTCTCTGTTGTCTTATTCATCTGAAAGCTCAATATCTAATACAATTCGCAAGTATTTGTAGTGGGAAACAAATTTTACTCTTAGTACACCCAGTGTAAGCAACGGGATGACCGTGCTTTTAGCGGTCTTAGACTTAAACGTCGTACAAACAGTTTTGCTGCAGTTGAAAATAATTTCATGTGATCCTGCATAAGCGACTGACACACATCTAGTATACTCTGCAACCCACGTACACTTGGATAAAACACACAAATATCATCAACAAACCTTAAGTGGTTCGATAAGACTTCACCAATACACCCAGCTTCAATTTTGTTTAGTTCAAGAGATAAATCATCAATGTACAGCAAACAAGTATGGACTCAACACACCCCCTTGTCTAATCCCAATAGTAACATGAAACGGTTCGGACAAGTATATGTAAATAATTCGAATTGAATAATGTATAAACATTTTTCCCTTCTATTGCTAACCTTAAATGTACCCGTTCAGATAGGCAAATGTATCACTATGGGTACATGTACCCCAGTTTGGGAACCCCTGTCCTAGATAAACGGTTTTCTAGACTTTGTTGAAATGTTGCAAACGTCGTGTGATGAAAGTAAGATAATTTTTGAGAAAAACAGCTCACTGTTTTGTTGAGTTTCCAGCGCTGAGAAATGTGACCTGACTATAATGCCGGCAAGCACAATTTTTTCGAGTTTTTTTTATCTTCTTTCTAGCGGCAACGGTTAGCCTCGCGTACACATTAAAAAATCTTCTCTTTTCTAAGTTCATGTCAGTAAAGCCTGATCGCGTAGTCATAGCACGTGAAAATAAGGTTGTTTTCGATATCTTCAGTTCCTACGTCAGAGTTTCGCAGCATTTCTTATGCAAGCTTTTAACAGTTTCTTGTAGTTGCAGTTAAAAGATAAGCTGAAATCTGAAATTTTTTTTCAAATCAAATCAACAATATATACTGCACCATCGCTCACTGCAAATAAGGCAGTGCAAAAAATCTTCAATTTGCAAATAAAGTGCGCTGTAGCAAGTTCCTTTAGTTTGACTGTTTTGACATGCTCCTTTTCCAGATCGACAATTCACAAGCGTTCATGTGGCTCTCGCAACTGCGGTTGCGCTGGGACGACAAAGTCAATCACGTGTTCGGCAATATTTGTGACGCGCAGTTCAAATACTCGTACGAATACCTCGGATGTACCCCACGACTTGTCATTACCCCCTTGACAGACAGGTAACCATAAAGGGCCACTTGCCTTTAGCGGTGGAATCTATTTTATATATGGTTTATTTTTCGGTTTATTTTTCTGTTTTGTGTTGCATGCGAATAAACGATACAAACAAAATGCCCGGTTGTATCTCCTTGTCGAAATAAGTTCTTAGAAAGATTACGCAAATACCATGCTGCATCAATCAGTTTTGGGTCTAGGAAAAATATTTTCTTCACGTTTTTCTTGAAGATGTTACATCACCCTCACCCAGTCGCTGCACTTGACTATGAGCGGTGCCCCGGCTGGGCCTGCTGGAACAGGCAAGACCGAAACCACGAAAGATCTTGGCCGAGCTCTGGGCATCATGGTTTATGTGTTTAACTGTTCTGAGCAGATGGACTACAAGTCGATTGGGAATATTTACAAGGTAAGATAGACTTGTAACTAATTTCAAACGATGTAGCATGTTTGACCCTTTGCGTGTGTTTTTTTGTTAATAAAGTTTAAATATTCATGCTACAAGAAACTTATAACTGTACGTTGCAAACATCCCAGTGTCAACAGAAGCCGGTTGATAATGTGTTGTTCAGCTGTGTTGTCTTTGCGCAGGGTTTGGCCCAAACCGGCGCCTGGGGATGTTTTGACGAGTTCAACAGGATCTCAGTCGAGGTTTTGTCTGTCGTTGCCGTGCAGGTAAAAACATTGCATGATAGTAACTTGCGAGGTTGCTTGGTGTGAGTCAAACGCTGGTTTGCATACAACAGCGACAAGCGTAACTGCAATTTGGCAAGTCCTGCTGATGGTTTCTTTGCAAAAAGCACACTGCGTTATTCAAACTAAAACTTGAAAAAAAACATCAGTAAATAACCTTTTGCTTCAATCGCCTGTTACGGTCTTACCGTTATCGTCAGCCTATGATACACAGGTGAAGACCATTCAAGACGCGATTCGGGAGAAGCGGGAAATGTTTGATTTCCTTGGCGAGAATATTCGCCTCGTTCCGACAGTGGGTCTTTTCATTACCATGAACCCTGGCTACGCAGGACGAACGGAACTCCCAGAAAATCTTAAAGCTCTTTTCAGGTGAGGGGTACTTGACGTTACTATATATACTCAACAACCACATGCTTTGCTGATTAGGTCAAATGATTAGGGCACGCAAATGCTGAGATAATCTACGTTGGTGATACGTAATCCTGTTTTCCCACAACCATCATATGCTGCACAGATTTAAAGATAAATATAACTCTCGGCTGTCCTATTTTTTCGATCTCAACCTTTATGACGCACTGCTGCGTGGAAATCCTGAGTTTTTCTTTTTTTACTTAAGTCTATTCAATGACAGAACACTGATTCCTGTACACATTTTAGAGTAGGTTTTCGACTGTAGTTCTTGTGCAAATCCACTATTTTCCTCTGATAACGACACATCACGTTATCGCTGTATTTAGTTTGCTGATGCACTTCGTCAATTTTAATTAGACACCCGTACTGGTTACAGGTAAATTTTGGTCGGTTGAAAGTTTTCTTCTACAGATCTCTCTTTCTCAGCAAGTAGTACTTAGTGAAGTTTGGGAATATCTTGGGCGACGTTCATTACTGTACAAGAAATGTGCTTTAAAATTATCTCCAGTAGCTTCTCGGAATTGGTCGCAAGAATGTTAGATGATTTTTTGTTTAGTGCAGGCTGTACTTGTCGCTGATCACTAACAGCGTTTGCATTTCCAAATAATTGAAAAAAATAATTAAACGTTTATTAAACTTTGTCTCCAACGACCTGTGTGCTTCCGAATCAGTGCTAATTTTTGCTAAGCTGTTTGCATTTTTCCATACGTCAAGTGCATACATTACCTCGCGTTTGGTTTCAGGCCTTGTGCCATGGTCGTCCCGGACTTTGCCATGATTTGCGAGATCATGTTGGTGGCTGAGGGCTTCATCGACAACCGTCTGCTCGCTCGAAAGTTCATCACACTTTACACACTCTGTCGTGAGTTGCTCTCCAAGCAGGACCACTACGATTGGGGCTTGCGGGCCATCAAATCGGTGCTGGTCGTCGCCGGTGCGTTGAAGAGGAGTGATCCGGGACGAGCGGAAGACCAGGTGATTTACTCGCCGCATGACAACAGCGTCAATTGTTTTTAAAATTCTTCCCAGGGAGGGGCCGCCCAGGGAGTTTGAGTAACTTGCGCAACTATTGGAATAATGGATTTACACCTGTTTTCGTCAACGGGGGATTGTAGCTTTAATTTACGTAAAACTAAGTTTATTGCACCATGCGATGATCTTCAAACCTTTTTGTCAACATTTTGGAATACCTTAAGTATTTAGATAAAATCAAATGGCTGTAGCAGCAATGTACTTTGATAACAATCTTGTCCTCGAAGCTGTGGGGTTAGTTTTAAAGAAGAGACTGGTAAAACTTCCTTTTTCGTTGTCTAAAGACAAATTAAGAATAGTTTTAATGCTAAGAAGGTCCTTCGACATAGTTCAATGTGAAAAATATATTTTAGCGTTTAAACACTTCACATCAAAAAAACATGAGAAATTTTATCTTAATGAATGATGTTCCAGAAAATGTACTTAACGCAAGGTCCTACACGTAATGAATTGCTGGTTTTGCGCGTTTTTAAGAGTAACGTTTTGATAGACCAACAGTGGCTTTCGTTTTTTTGGAAACTTTCAAGTCGTACCTTCTTGTTTTCAGAAAAAAATGATGTCGTTTTTGACCTACAAAAACTATCGGTCGTAGAGTTTCACCTTCCTGGGAGCATTGCTTGTATTTCGCTTCAATTGTTTATTCTTTCGTTACCTTGCTTTTGCCTTAGTTTTGCTAGTTTTTTTTTTGTTTTGCAAAACAAGCACCGACTACTTTGTGCTTGAATACTACACATAGTACAGTATATCCATCAAAACAAACATGTGAAACGTCACGTTGTTTATTTACCCAGGTGTTGATGCGAGCGCTGCGTGACTTCAACATTCCGAAAATTGTGACTGACGATCTTCCCGTCTTCATGGGTTTGATTGGTGATCTCTTCCCTGCCTTGGACGTCCCTCGAAAGCGCGATCCCGAATTCGAGAAGATCATCCGAGTGAGTGACTTAACCTGAAAAATTTTCCATTGAGCATCTCAGAACTGGCACTGGATGACCTGTGCTTTGTTGTTTGGCATTCAAATATTTCAAAAATTTTGTCAGGAATCAATCCTTCAGTTGAAGCTGCAACCCGAAGACAATTTCTTGTTGAAGATCGTTCAGCTCGAGGAGCTGTTGGGTGTACGGCATTCGGTGTTCGTCATTGGTAATGCAGGAACCGGCAAGTCGCAGGTTTGTGGATGACTGTTTTTCTGCATGTTGCAGAACCATAATGACGGTAGTAGGAAGTACGAAGAAATTTGTTATATTTCACGGGATGCTGACCGAGCACGATTTTTGTAACAGGAAAGCTGATCCGTAACAATCTTCTGACGGCTCTTTTCTCATATTTTTTTCGCGAGTCGGTTTCAATGGGCGAACCAGTGTTTTCAGATGATGAATTAATGTGCTGTTAGTTTTGTTTGTGTGTGTGTTTCTATTTTGTGCATTTTTTGGTTTTTGTTTATTCGATGAATTGCAACAATTATCGGAAAGTTCTTCTATTTCATTCTTTTACGCCTGTTTTTTTTCCGTTGCTTGTTTGTTGGCCTTGCTGGCACACTAAGGATTGTAGCGAAAGCTGTTTATAGTTTGGAAGAATCTGAGATGGAGATCTGGTCAAACATCTGATCAAAATTAATCCACAAGACTGTCACATAACGTATGTCGAAAAACGACATATGTTTGCTCTTCATGCTCTTTCTCAGTTCTTTCCCCATTTTGTATTATTTATGCGATTTTACCTAGAAACTATGTCTTTTAGATTTTAAAATCACTCAACAAAACCTACCAAATTCAGAAAAGAAAGCCAGTGTGGGTGGATCTGAATCCTAAAGCAGTCACAAACAACGAACTGTATGGTATGCCAAGAGTACTTTTCATGAATATGCTACTTTAGGAGTTGTTCGTAGATATTTGGCTTTTAACTTTATTTAACTAAATAGATTAAATATATGTGAAGTTGAAATGTCATTTTTTACTTAATGAAATTGGACTCTGTTTGCTCGGTACAGGGCGAATATGGCTATGGTTACTTTTTTTATTCTCTCTGAATCGAAAAACGATATTTCTAATTAGTTTCCAAAAATCTTCGTATAAACCACTTAATGACAGAATTAAAATACGTCATAAAAATGGATTCATCAACTGTTCAATAGACATGCTTGCCAAAGTTTTATGTCTTGAAAATATCTACAATAAGGACCTAATTCCATTGTCTGTTCATGCGGTATGTCTAATGCATTTAATGTTCAATTGAACACAGTTTTATTCAGGTTTGCAGTTAGTGTGTCGCTCGTGGACTTTTACCTTTAAGCAGTGATTTTGGAAGTACGGTTCTCCCCAATCAAGTAAAATAACAAGCTAGATATTCTTTGCATTAAAAAAAATTCTAACAAGAAACATTGGTCGTAGTTCAGTCCGGTTTGCTAAACTTGTTTTCACCAAAACTTGCGACGTTTGTTGCGCAGGAGTAATCAACCCTGCGACCCGTGAGTGGAAGGACGGTTTGTTTTCGACCGTCATGCGAGACCTGTCCAACATCACACACGACGGCCCGAAGTGGATTGTACTGGATGGCGACATTGATCCGATGTGGATTGAGTCACTCAACACGGTCATGGACGACAACAAGGTAACTGAGCTATATTCCGCTTTTGAATTTAGCTCAACCTAACTGCAGCAAGCGGCATGCTTCCGACACAATACGCGAATTTTCGGCCGAACGTAGTTGCATCTCAATTGTTAAATTTTCGTTCAAGACATTCTTCGTTTCTTTTGTACCACTAAACCTCTTTAAAGAACCGTAAGTTCTTGTGTGCCTAAGTGCAGTGATGGGCTACTTGGCTGACGTGCTTCATTACTGCGAAACCTCCCTGACAAATGCGATCGCAGTGAACTTTGTCTACAGTAAGGGATTCGCGATTGTTACCTAAAAACGCTGTTTTGCCACGTTGCACATTATCATTTGTTGGCTTTTTTATTTAATTAACAATTATAGCAACTTTATAGCAGTGTTACAAAGTAAGGAAGCCCCAATGCTGCTTGTGAACGCATAAAATACCTCGCTGTTTTCGCAGCTTAGAAGCATGAGTAGCGTTCAGAAACTAACACGCTATGAATGATCTCCATAAAGACGTGGTGGGGCAAAAGATTCAGGAGAGTGGAACGCATCAGTGAGTAGTCAAAGGGTAGCATCTTTTAAAGTCAGGCGGTGCGCTGCACGACAATACAACATGTGCACAGTATGGTCAAAGAGAACAAATACTGTAGTATCATAATTCACCACAAGCAACTTATGCGGGAGAAGTGTTTCTGGTCACAATTCTGCTTTACAATTCCTGGCACAAGTTTTCTTCGCTGCATGTAAGTTTGTGTCTAACGCCATGGAGCCGCAATTTGCGGAACACTGCCACAAAGCGATTTTACTCTTTTTGTGTTAGTCACACTTTCACTCCATTGAAAGTAAGATTTGTATCTGAAATGACGGCGTGTATGCCATGATGCTAGCGTATAAAGAAAACGTTATTGGCAGACCCGATAGCTGGATCGAAATGTCATCTTGCTATATGCCGAAGTAGTTATAAGATAATCCACAAGGCCAGCTGTTTCATTCAACGTCTTACAGAGCTCGCTTAATCGTGGTCAACTGGTCAATTTCGCATTTTTTGCAACATTTAAAGAATTGGCAATTAAAAGCTCTAAAATCGCTGCAAGCTTTCGCGAAATCGTCCGACTGGGCTCTGCTTTCATAACGTTGCGATGACTCGTTTGCACAAATCTGTATTCAAGCAATTAGTCTCCGGAAAGGTGACGCAGTCAAATCAATCGGCAAATATTTTTAATAGGAAATCTATTTCACATAAATTACACGTATCTTTAGTCCTAAAAAACACAAGCAAAAGCTTACGAGTGAAAATCTGAAAAACTAAAGCAGGACAAGGAAAGCACACAAACACTAGTCTACAGGAAATCAAACACAGACTGCGACAAGTGGCAACTTGACGAAATGCTTGTCTCATAAAGCTGGATTCACTAATGTTGCAAATAACCTGACAGCGATTGCAGTACAGCCACAACCAGCTTCAAGCAGTGCGGTGATGAACCACAGATGGCAGTGAGGCGTACAAGAAAATAGTGTGAAGCAGAAAAGCGGCCAAACGGCGTAAGCTAGGCTTGCTTTCGAAGAATAACTGTTTGCATTTGTCGAAATGCTGCTGTTGATTGTTACTGTTGTTTGTATCAATACACTTACCAATCTCATGTTATTTGCAGGTCCTCACCCTGGCAAGCAACGAACGCATCCCACTTACTCCTACCATGAGAATGCTTTTCGAAATCAGTCACCTGAAAGCAGCAACACCCGCCACTGTGTCCAGGTGAAGACAAGTGTGCCACTGTTTTTCCAAATGTTGGAAAATAAGCAAAACAAGTCAAGCCGAACTTGCAAAACCCAGTTGATCAATTGTTCTTATACCTGATTTAGCTACTGACGGTCATACGAATGTCTTTGTCTTTTAACATCAATCAGACAAGTAGGCATGCATTAAATTTTCTCTCTATTTCTTTATTTACACGGGGTAAGCCACAATCTTGAAAGTAATTTCTTTCTTCGGACTGCACAGTTAATCTCTTAGCTGAAATGCGCAAAAGTCTTTCTATACAGGTCACAGAAAAAGGACCCCAAGATTCCCAAGTAAATACTGCTTTTTACTTTACTGAACTTTTGCACTACTATTACCAAATGCACAGTAAGGCGCATAACAGCAAACCTTCTGAGAGAGATTTTAAACGATGTTATTTAGTTCTTATTGCAAATATTCGATGACCAAACCGCCACATTCATGTTTTCAATGAACTCTCAAGCAGCGTCTTTTTTGTTGCAGGGCTGGCATCCTTTTCGTCAATCCAGCAGACTTGGGCTGGAATCCTCCTGTGTCAAGTTGGATCGACCAACGAGAAGTGCAATCGGAAAGAGCAAACCTGACGATCCTTTTCGACAAATACGTGCCGCCAATTTTGGACGCTCTAAAATCTCGGTAGATTCCCTTCAGAACCGTTTAGTACCTATCTGGTGCGGTACCATGGTTGCAAACTTGAGTGCACGCTTTTACCAGATATGTAGTTACTTATGAGTGTTCTTCAAGCGAAATGCAGACTGCTCTTTGCTATAAATCAACACAATATTTTGCACGTTTTGAAGTTTGAACAGTCACTGCCTTCAGATGTGCAAACTGTGGACATTTTTTATTCATTGGTGAAAGCTAGGTGGTACACCTACTGGAACACCGCCATAACTGTGAGGGAATGCTTTTTGAAAGTGTTCCATTTGTTTGTTACACTTCCAGCGAGAAGTATATGCTACAAAAGAATGATAACTAGGGCAACCAATTTTTTGACCTAAAAACTTAAAATTTCACTTTATAATTTACAAATTTTGACTTTATTTTGACCTATGCATTTTCTGCGTTTGCAACTGCAAAATAATTCAGCTTCACGTGTTGAGGTTAACCCAGAAGCATATTCATGCACTCAAAGCTTCGAAATTAAAAGAATTTGGTTTTTAACTTTGGGGATGATATATTGGTAAGTACATTAATAACTACAGTAGAGTCAAACCAAGAAACATAAAGCTGAAACACTATATGTATAATGGATTGGGAGCGTTTACCAAAACAACTACTATAAGGCCACATTTCTCGCCTACCGCGCCTATCTTACATAATATTCAATGGTCCAGTAGTAGACAAAAAATATTCTTACGTCAGAAATCGCAACAAACCCATTATTATTATAGAATTGCAACTAAACTTGCAAAAGCATATCAACATCTGTTGTTGTAGTTTCAATAAAATATCGATAAAGAGATAAAAACTGTGCTGCAAGAAAATTTTGACCTAACGATGAATTTTGACATAATGATATATTTTGACTTTTTTTCACCTAATAACTTGCGATTCCCTCATGGTATGAGCGCGAAATTTGGTTTGTGGACGTTTCATAAACTTTAGAAACGGCAGAAAATTTTTCACTTTATTGACTTTTGGTTGCCCTAATGATAACGATACGATTTACGATTATGCCCATTGTCGTAAAGCGCTGTGCAATTTTTTAAACATAATATTTGAACAAGACATTTTGTGACACATCTGTCTAAACCTTGAAGGATTAAATTGTTTACCAAGATAAATTGCAGATCATTTGTAAGAAGGCAAATGCTTGAAAATTAAATTTGCACGTGATGTAGACGATAGAAGCTAAGCACGATCAGGTCTTCGTTGCACCGAATATTAGATACATAGTTCTGTCTCCTTGCGATACGGCTATTTGCTCTAGCAAAAATGTACTTCTTTATTAACAAATTGTCATTTAAGAAAAGTGACTTTAAAAATATTCTAGAAAAACAGTTTTTTTTGCGTTAATTTGTTTCTATGTAAGGACCATATTGAATGCCTGGTATCTTAAGACTCTTGCTTTTTCAGATGGATACTTATTTAGTTGAATTTACATTAATGTTTGCTTCATTTTTTTAGTTTTAAAACAATCATTCCAATCCCGGAGCAAAGCATGATTCAGATGCTGTGCTACTTGCTCGAAGTTCTTCTGACACCGGAAAATACGCCTCCTGATTGTCCCAAAGATCTATACGAGCTGTATTTCGTGTTTGCCTGCGTCTGGGCGTTTGGCGGCGCCATGTTCCAGGATCAGGTCAGTGTCGTCTGTATTCTTGGCGAAAAAAGTCCCTAACTCTAATATCTGCGTTTTGTTTAAATGTTTCTCTGACATATGGTCAATATTTGCAACTGATTAATTTTGGGGATGCTGCTTACGCTTTGCAAAATAGGTTGATGTTTTGGTAATGTGACTTTGATTTGTTAAAATTAATGGCATTATTGAATATCTAATTACGCACTAAATGAAAGTACACTGAAATCTTGACATTTTAAAATTGTCAAACTGACGTTTTCTCACAAATCCCTGACAGTCATAATTTTCTCCTAAAGTAGGTTGCCCGTTCAGCAGATTTGCGGAGTATCTTGCTGATCCATGAATCACAATTCGGTGTTTGATTTTTTTCTACTTCAACCCAATTTTCCCACGCAAACTTTTAGTATTACCCAATAAACAAAACTTTTCTGACCGCGTTTTGTAAAAAGCAGCTTCTTCTCATCAGCTGTTGTTTTGTTTATTTATCGGCGGTTGACGGATCCCCGAGGCGTGAATAATCTCCTCGTCCCCGTAGATCGAGGTAACAAGACAAACAAACAACAAACCGTTAACAAGAGTTCAGTTTTAGTTTCGTTACACTCACTTTTTGTGCTCCTACCGGGAGTGTCACGAATGATCTCTGTGAGCATCCACCCTTGCTTGATCCGGTGCCCACGCGGCTACTTTCGTAGCAAATGCTGCATTGATGGTGAGTCAGTGACAGCGCCGCGCGTCAAGCATTTCCTTGCACCCACCCATTACCGCCGAGTACTGTAGGTTGAGCACTATGTTTGTGATTTTTTTTAGCACTTTAGGGCGAATTGAAACGGTTACAAAGATCTAAGGGCAGTATTTTGAAATAGCGTGGCACATTTTGCAGTTGGCTTTTGTTTCAACAGCCAATGGCCAAACAGCAAATGAGATTTGAAAAACTTGAATGGTCAACGGTTGTGTTTTGTAACAAGTCGCTTAGGTTTTCTCCCAGCACAACATCTTTTAACGCCTGGAGTAGACCCGTACGTAATGTATCGTGGAATTTACAGCTCAACAGCAGGTGTTCTTCAGTTTCAAAGGCACCACATAAGCATAAATAATAAGTACACTTAACGGTTTAGGGAATTATGAGCTCTAAACGCAATTCATGCAGCGCAAACACGTATGAAGGTTATTGCCAAGAAGATGCCAACAATTTTGGTGTGGGTCACAGTGAAAAGTTTTGAGACGCATTGGGCAGGAAAATCATGTCAGTTAAAAATTGTCTGAAACAGGGCTCCAATTGTGTTTGATTAAAATTGTCCGTAATCTCTTTTTTCTATGCTATGGAATACAAAAACATTAACTGCACGCATTACTTCTTTTTGCTTTGTCATCATGTTTTTGTACTGACACTTTCGATAAATTGAAAGGCTGAGCTCGCCTACCGTAACTCGGATTTTTATCATTAAAGGGATGTTATAAACATCGAGATTTTACTGATTAGTTGTGGAATTTAAATATATTTACAAACTGAATGAGTTGTGTGGCAATGAAATACAGCGCTTAGTACAAGCAGTCTGCAAGACGAGCCCTCTCGTCATACAGGAACGATTTGGAAAATTTGAAACAAGTGTTTATGAGAAAGCGTTTGTTTGAGGCAGCTCGGTAAAGGACAAAAAGTTTTCATGCGCACGAAAAACTTTTAATCACAAGTCATGAGCAAACAAATGTTTTCTCTGCTTCAATATTATAGCTCAAAGAAAAGGTATACAAATTGTAGAACTAACCTTTATTCAAGCAATATTTCTACTTCTTCGTAATTTTCAACTGACCCAAAGATCTTGCGCATAAAGCGAAAGCCCAAACGAAATATAAAAGCCACTGACTCTATGAATACCAGTTTTTCTCAACCAAAGCGTTCGAAAACAAACACGGCCTTATTTTTTAGCCTGCAAGACGTAAATGAACAGCAAGCTGAAAATTTCGAAATTACATACTAATTGTGTGATGCTGGACTATAATTAAAATATGAAATGTAGCAGAAACTCTATGCTATACGCCAATTGACCAATTTGATGCTATATTTTGAACAAAACTAGCTTCATGCCTGGTCTCATAATGTTCAAATTTGTGGTTTAGCTTTTCAAACCAACGCTGAGGCAAATCTTGTTATAAATAGAGATAAAATAATTAAATACTGAAAGTATTATATGACCGTAACTTTTGGTCAGAACTATCTTTGGTGAGCTGACGTGACTGAGTGGCTTTGAACGGCTTGGAATCGAAACGTAAAATTTGTTTTTCACTCCAGCTCCGCCAAGATGGAGATTCCTGATCGCAGACTCTGTTGTGCAAAAAACTTCCACTCTACCCTGACTCAACTATTCTGCCGCTTGCAAGGCTGCTTACGTTTGCTATTCAGGCTGATGCTCAGATTCTGAAAAACAATTTTCCAGTCTTGAAGCAATACTATATTTACTGGTTTCATTGTCACTTGCTTTGTCTATGCAGACAATCCGACATTTTGCTCAGCATACTTGAAAATTAGTTTGACACATTCTTACCGAATATAATAAAAAATCTTTTTCAACCACAATTCCTCAAATACTCACTGGTTTTTGCTGCCACCAAAAAGTCTGTTTGACATTTCTTCTGTTTATGTCGGTTTCCAGGTGTGTTAACTGATCTAAAATTGCCTAGATTTAACCGTGGCTAAATGTAAGCATTACTTGATTGAATCACAGCTTGTTGATCATCGAGTAGAATTCAGCAAATGGTGGACGACCGAATTCAAGACGATCAAGTTCCCAAGCAGCGGCACCGTCTTTGATTATTTCGTCGATTCAGGAACGAAGAAATTCCTCCCGTGGACAGAGCTGATTCCAAAGTTCGAATTTGACCCTGAAATGCCGCTTCAGGTTTGCATTGCAGACAGTTATCATCCACTCTGAAATTCAAGTCAGTGACTTTTGCAAGATTTCGCAAAAAGAATGAACTTGAGTTTTTGATCGGAAATGCTCGGTATGAAACAACGAGCTACCACTGGCAGTCGCTTATAACGTTAAAATTACATATCTCTTGGATAATTTTGATTTCAATGGAATAAACGTGTTCATACGTACTACTCAGATTTATCGGTTGCAATGCGATTTTTAGTTATTTAATATTCCATCAGATTGGGCTGTGTCGTCCTTGTGGCGTCTTAATGCTGAATTGCGGTGGCAAGTCAAGTAAATTATGTGGTTTGAATTGATTCATTCTGACTTTTACTCTTACTGGTGACAGTATCATAGTTATTAAGCGAAATAATCTCGAAAGGAAGTCTAGAAAATACAGATTTTTCAGTCGGGTGTTTGCAAGTATTCTTGAGAAAAAAAATTCGCACAAACTTTTTGGCATTTGACGACATGCTGAGGAATAAATGTGTTATTTTTTGGTACGCTTTGTGAAAAAGTAACTCGAAATCTAAACACTCGCTTTTGCTTTGTCAAAGACGTGGAGTTGACAAATCAATGTATTTATTGCCGCATTGTTATGTGTTTCGTTATTGCAACACAAAAATCCATAAATCGATGTGTACCTGTTTTCGATCTCACTGCTTTTGAATAAAATATTATTTAAATGATCACAACTCAAAATGTTCTTAGGCTGTGTTGGTTCACAACAACGAAACGATTCGAGTCAAATACTTCGTGGATTTGCTCATGGCTCAGTTGCGTCCTGTGATGCTGGTGGGAACGGCCGGAACGGGCAAGTCGGTGCTGGTCAACAACAAGTTGGCCAGTCTTGACGAGGAAGACTACGTTGTGGCAAACGTGCCTTTCAATTACTACACAACATCGCAGATGTTGCAAAGTATGTTAATATGCCCACGGTACTTGCAAATAGAAGCACTATAGATTCTGTACCTGAAGTTCGTGGCAAAAACTTGAAATGATGTGAAGTGACTTATGAAGATTTTATGAAATTCATTCGTTAAGTTCGCTAAGCATCAAGCGACATGCATAAATGAAACAACGTGCACAACGTCAAGAAAACAGTGACTACTGAACAAAACTAGAAGCGCAAAACATACCAAAGCCACGTTGCGAACAATCAGCAAATGCAAAACAATCAGCTGCGCGCAACCAAGACCAACTCGCGAGGGGAACGACACGAGAGATTCAAACAAAGCCAATTAGGACACAATGTTATCCTTCAACAATTTATCGCACCTTTCTTTTCTGTGTTTTGCTATTGCCTTCGATGTGTCGTAAGTTCTGCTAATACGCGTCGAACACTCAAACGCGACAGCTTACTTTGGATCAGTCTAGTATGATATGATTTACTACGTACCTATTGGAAACACGCGATGTTGCGCATGCTCATCATGCAGAACTTCTTGTCACATGGAAGTTTCCATTGACAATCGCACAGTACAAACGGCGATCCATAAAAATTACTGCAAATAAAGGTTGCACCACTGGAAAGGAACCTGACGTGGAGAGTTTTTTCCTGTTTTTTTTTTCAATGTGTACAGCCGCTTTCTAATAAACAAACGGCATTTTTGTGACGCAGCGGTCCTCGAGAAACCATTGGAAAAGAAAGCAGGTCGTAACTACGGTCCTCCCGGCACCAAGAAGCTTGTCTACTTCATTGACGACATCAACATGCCCGAAGTAGATAAGTACGGAACGGTGCAGCCTCACACTCTCATCAGACAGCACATGGATTACAAACATTGGTAAAGAGCTTAGCGACATGAAAAACTTTAAAATTTGGAATTCTCAAAAGCAAATGCATGTCACTTTGAACCTTGTGTGAACGTTGTTTGTATTGCAGCAAATAGCATTGCAGTTTATCGATCGCGAAAGCACGTGTTATACTTTTGTTATTTAGCACCGTTCTTTTGCAGTCATTGGTTTCTATTTTCATGTTCCGTAAACTCTTCTTTTATTTTCAGGTACGACCGGCAGAAACTAACTTTGAAGGAAATCCACAACGTCCAGTACGTCGCTTGCATGAACCCGACTTCTGGTTCGTTCACGATCAGCTCCCGTTTGCAGGTGAATGCCTTCAAGTAGCTAAATGTTTTTAAAAGTTACAATGTCAGTGAACATTGACGACAATAGTGGCGGAAAAGCCGAGAATTAGGACGTCGTGGACTACAGTTCTTAAATACTTTAACGATCACATTGGATTCGTTTCATCAAGGGTGAATCTTCTTGTTTTCCAGCGCCATTTCTGCGTCTTCGCTCTCAGCTTTCCAGGCAAGGATGCGCTGAAAACAATTTACAGCAGCATTTACACGCAACACCTGAAGCTTAACAAGTTCTCGATGTCTGTGCAAAAGCATGCTGCGAACATCATAGAAGCCGCCCTTGCTTTGCACCAGAGGGTCAGCCAAGTGTTCCTTCCCACCGCCATTAAGTTCCACTACGTTTTCAATCTGCGCGACCTGTCAAACATCTTCCAAGTAAGTTTTGCGCAATGTAAAATATGTTTATGATGCCGTTTTTTACTTAAATGTATGCCGCTCATACGGAATTGGGCGAGGAGGCGTTGAATGATAACTTTTCTGAAGCAAAAATGTTGAAACGACGGTTAATAAATTGTAACTTGGACAGTCTGCAGCTGTTCGTTTTCTTACCAAAGGAATTAGAGGCTGTTTTGTTCTTGTCAACAGTATCAGCATCAGTTTATTTGAGAACAACTATAAAAAAACAACAAATCATGCCACAGAAAACAAACCACATTAGAACAGCGTTTATTTTGTTCCCAGGACATCAGAAACAACCATACAGTTTTCTAGTCAGATGCCCTGAAATTTTTAACAGGGGTTAGGAATGTTCCGCGGAAAAACATTGCTTTGATACTCTGTTGGGAACTCAACGCTTTGGTTGAAAACCCAAATTAAAACCAGCTTTGTTGATATTTGTGACATCAAACTCGTATAATGTGTCACTGCTTTTCATGTAAACTGCATGTGCATCGATGTAGACGTATCGTCGTCTAAGCTCCTTGCCATTTTCAGGGCATATTATATGCACCGGCAGAGTGCGTGAAATCGGTTGGCGACATGGCAAAGCTTTGGCTGCATGAAGCCTGTCGCGTTTACAAGGACAAGCTGGTAGATGAGAAAGATATGTCTAACTACGACGAGATTTCGATGGATATAGCGAAAAAGTTTTTCGAGGTTTGTTTTCTCCTAGCATCAATGGATATCTTGAATACTCTTATCACTGCTGGTGTATTGCCTGTAAATTGCCATTACTTCATACATGCTTGGGTTATTTTCATAAAAGTGCTGTTTTTGTTCTTTCATTCATGTAGCTCACATTTAATCTTTAGGTGTGGCACAAAATGGAAAACTTCAGTATTTGGCACACGTTTTTCATCATTTCAGGACGTTCCTGATAATGTCTTGAAGCCCGACCCACTGATCTTCTGTCACTTTGCGACGGGCATTGGCGAGCCCAAGTACTTTCCGATCAACACATGGGACGGCCTGAACAAGCTGCTGGTAGAGGCGCTTGACAATTATAACGAAATGAACGCCGTTATGAACCTTGTCTTGTTCGGTGACGCCATGGCTCACGTGTAAGTCTTGGTGACTGCGTTAACGCTTCGTAATTTTCTTCAAAAATTTTTTGCTTAATCAGTCTCAAGTTTTCCGTTGTTCGAACTTTATTTGAATCTATTGTAAGTGCAAAAGCACGGAATAAGCTTTACAACTGCTGTGGGTAAGAGTTTGCTAATGAATGATTTAGTAAGGTTCATTCAGCACTAGCAATTACCTGAAGACTGTATGGCTAGGCCAGTTTATAACAAACAATAGTATGCTTTAAGGAAAGTTTTCGAACAAACTAAAAATTCTATTTATTTTTGACGAGGAATAAGAGTGACCTGAAAAGTGGTAATTTTCGCATAGCTGCATTTTCTAAATGCCATAAAAATGTATGGAAAATTTTTCGATACAATGAACTATGAAGAGTTCAGTCGCAACTCCACTTTGAAAGTCGTCAGATATCTTTCGCGTGTTCTGAAAATGTAGCCTCTAAGCAACAATAACAACGGTTTTGAAATGTACGTTTTTAAGTGTAGAGCTTAAAATTATTATTCAACAAACTGAATATCTTTCGCAAAAACGCCTCGTTTCGCTACTATTATGGCTTAGTAATCTGAACACACAAAGGTGAGGTTAGTGTTGGCGAAAAAATAGTGGTCGGCTAATTTCTTTATGTTTCGTCCGTGATAATTTTGCCTCTTTTTAAAGCGCGACAGTTTGATAGTGAGCTTACAGATGTTTCTCCTCAACGGTTACTTTCCACGGGAAGTAGCGGTTTCAAAATCTTGCTGCTGTCGTGCAGATGTCGCATCAACCGTATATTTGAAAGTCCACGCGGTAATGCTTTGTTGGTCGGTGTCGGCGGTTCTGGCAAGCAAAGCTTGTCACGCTTGGCTGCGTTTATCAGCAACCTGGACGTTTTCCAGATCACGCTCAGGAAAGGATACGGAATACCGGATTTGAAGGTGCATCGAAAATGCCTTTTGCGTCTGACTTTTCTCTGAGGCGTTTATTTAGCTGTGTCGGATGCATTCGTTTCAGGATTAACCGCTTTCTTTAACTTAAGTGAAAATACCCCTTTCGGTGTAATCAATGTTTTTATCTGGACAATTTTCGATCAAGGAAAGTGTTTGATCTTTATTTAGACTGACCTCAGTGCCCTTTTCATGAAAGCTGGTGTGAAGAACCTCGGTGTGCTTTTCCTTCTCACAGATGCTCAGGTATGTCGCTTTGATTTGCCTGCAACCTCGCCTAAAAGCTGCTTGTAACTCAAGGCTCGTCATGAAGTCAGTTTCCCACATTCGCCCTGTGGTATCCTTTTGTGTGGTGACGTAACTCACGGCGGGGCAGGGGTGTGAACCGCTCCCCTCGCAAGCTAAATGTAAACAACCGGTCCCAACTTACTGTTGTTTATAATTCGGTATGCGATATTTCTTTGTTTTTCAGTAAGCTCTTGTCTTTGTTCATTTTTGAAAGTTGTCGGACTGTTTCCCGGTGATTTTGGGTGTTAGTATAGAAACTCACATCCATATACACTTCCATTTCGAAATTTTTTCTGAGTATTGGCAAGTGGGCTCCCTACGGTGGCCAGTGGGTCCCCTTCAGCTAGCTTTCTTCCCAAGATAAAACCTTTAGTAACACCACTGCTTTTGTGAAATATTCTGTGTACGAGGCTCACTTGCCTGAAGTTCCTGTATCCAATTTTTGATGGAAAGGAAGTCCTCAACTCCTGTTTCAATCATTTTTGTTTAAAAATTTAGAAAGTTTGAGGATAATACCGATCCGTTTTTGCAAGCGTGTGTAGCCGTAAGTCATGCCTTGAAATTCGGGCCACCGCAGGTTGCAGACGAACGCTTCCTCGTCTTGGTGAACGATATGTTGTCGACTGGGGAAATCCCGGACCTCTTTCCAGACGACGAGCTGGAGAACATCATCAACGGTGTGAGGAACGAAGTGAAAGGCGCTGGTTTGGTGGACACAAGGGAAACGTGCTGGAAGTTCTTCATAGAGCGTTGCAGAAGAAATCTGAAGGTATTTATTATTTGTCGCGAATCGTATTCGTTTACAACCACGAACAAGGGTCGTTAGGTCTTATTCAACATTTTAATGATTTGTCTTGGACAGCTCGACTTCGTTCAATCGAAACACACCGGAAAGGATCACATATCAAGAGCTTAATTCGGAGATTAATTTTTTTGTCGCAGGAATTGGATTTTTCTACGCAGAAGCGTAAAGACTAAAAAAAGTTTTTATACGAGCTATCCCGGTATGTGACAAAAGTAACTGCGGGAACTTTATTTGCTTGTACAAATGCTAGATAGAAATTCTGAAAATTGCGAGAATGCGCTGTTTAAAAGTTTAACTCTTTTTTTTCTTATTTTTCGGTCACCCACGCCTACGGAGCGTTTCGCGCAAGGAATTTTCGTTTTTTTTTTCGGATAACAACTTATTGCTTAGAAACGTGATCAGGAAAATGTTCATGCAAAACTTCGTTTTATGGCTTGTTTTTTTCTGCGTCCGCACACCCTCAAACGTCGTTGGGGGGTTTGTCGTTGTTTTTGATCAGCTAAAACCTTGAAGAAAGCAACTCAGTTATCTACAGACGCGCGAAAAGCTGACCACTCCGAACGCTTATCTCCAGAAACCTACTTGTAGCGCTGTGCATAACATCGCATATTAATTCGTGTATGTTCAGCAGATTCTCTGAGAAAAAGTCAGTGTTTATTTGTTCGCACCGAATGTAACCGAATTTTCTGCACCACTTCACGAACTCCTCCCCACAGGTCGCCCTCTGCTTCTCACCGGTGGGCAGCACGTTGCGTGTCAGGGCCAGAAAGTTCCCTGGGGTCGTCAACTGCACTGCCATTGACTGGTTCCACGAGTGGCCTCAAGACGCCTTGGAATCTGTCAGTTTGCGATTCCTCGGAGAAATAGAAACAATTTCGGTTGGTTTTCGTTTCGTTTTTCTTTTAACATCGACGCATACTTCAGTGTGCGGTACATACATGGCTGAGTGGCCACTTGGGTTTAAACCGTGTAACGACTTTTTCTTATGGGATTATTTTCTAAATGTTTTGTAGTTATTCTGTTTGTTACTTGACTTCGTATTTGTAGGACGAAGAAAGAACATCGATCAGCAAATTCATGTCTTACGTACACATGAGCGTTAACGATCTCAGCAAAGAATACCAGCTAAGCGAAAGGTAAGCATTTTTTTCTTCTGAGCGACATTCTCTTCGATCCACAAAAATATAGACTGAAAAAATTAACTTGCGAAATACCGACTGCTTCCTATCGTTGCCTTGTTCGCATTCGCGTCTTACCAGAGTAAATAATTCATTCGTTTGATTCAACTTCATCAGATTGTTTTTAGATTTTTAAATTGTTCTGTTTCTTCTTTTTGTGCATTCTTTTTTACTAACATTGTGAGGATAATTGGCTTACTGAATTTAAATAGGTTGTTTCCACCGTGAAATTTTGGAAATCTTCAATGGTTACGGTCAACGCAATTGTGTGAAACAGCATTCTCAGCACTTTGCACATAAAATCTTCTGCAGATTCTGCGCCCATTTGCCAACGCAACTGAGTCACAATACTTTTCATCAACACAATTTTTTCGAGGCGTGTTATGTAATCAGGGTGTGGAAAATCGTCAGCACTTTACTAAAAGTGAATAAAAGCGGCTACAATATTTTTGTAACAGTCATAAAAAAGATTTTTGCTGCCTGTTAGCATCAAATCTGTTGCTGGCATGGTCCGACTTTGCAGTAAAAATCTCTATTTTCAAAAACGGACAGGTTTCCCACATGCTTCGACACAGTAATAATAAGAACACACTAATCATAACAGACGGCATCAAGTTAGAACAAGCTTTTCCACACAAAAGACAGCATATCTTGCGTTCAAGACATGTCTGCGATTATCAGCAATCGTTTTTTTTGTCAGGCGTTACAACTACACCACCCCAAAAAGCTTCCTCGAGCAAATCGCCCTGTACGAGAAGCTGCTTTCAGCCAAGAATACCGAATTGCAAGCGTCGGTCGAGCGATTGGAAAACGGCTTGCAAAAACTACGCAGCACTGCCTCGCAGGTAATGGTGCATGACGTTTTTGTTGATCCGGGATGATGCCAATCAATTAATCACCGACGTCTGTGTCAGCGTAAGTTGCGCCACTAAATATTTGCAATGCTGGAAATAACCACTAAAGGTTTTACGCGGCAGTAGCACCCAGTGTGTTTTAGAAGTTTGAACTGCTGCGCCTCAGATAACTCTGGGGCATTCACTTTGCTTGCATTCAACGTTCTCCGTAATGATGTTTCCATTTGCTACAGAAAAGATCATCTGCATCAATCATTGCCGCTAACATTACCAAAAACATTATATCGAACTTCGTGAAATGTTCAGTTAGTGTAAAAACAATGAGGGTCACTGAATAAGCAGATTTGCAAAGCAAAATATGCGGTGTCCTCTGCGTGAAGAAGATGTTCGGTCTGTCAACTTTTTCGGAGGTCAAATACTACGGATTGATCGTGCGTTTTAAAGTTAAGTCAGCGGCGTTTCAACTCAACAGATTTTTTGTTGATTTTCTTGGCTATCTTGCACATTTCAAGAATGAGCACAAAACTTTATTTGCGTTTTTATGGTGCAACCTGCCTTTGAAATAAAAAATAGCCAGTCTTGGCATTGGTTCAATGCAATCAGGTTTTAATCAGACTAAGGACCTAGTAAAAGTGTTTTCGTGTCTAGTTTTTAAAGGCAGATTCGAAAGCTTGATATCTCTGTTTTTTTCCGTACAACCACCAGCCTCAGTGTCATCTCATCTCGCATACTTTTCGATTCTAGTCTTTAATCAGATGTTCACCTTAGGTCGACGATCTGAAAGCCAAACTTGCAGCCCAAGAAGTTGAATTGAAGCAGAAGAACGAAGACGCTGACAAACTGATTCAGGTTTGTGCTTGTATAACAAAAAAGAGAGCCTGAAAAATCCAATCTTGGTCTTCCAGGAGACGTTTGCAAGAAAGCGGTATATCGTTCATGATGCTGGGAACAGATTCTTGAAAAACAGTGACTGCCAATATCAACGAAACGCCACTTTTCGAACATCAGCAATATTGAACTTGTGCTGATTCAACTTCGTAGCTTCTTTTCATTAAGGACTTTCCATTCACTGTTAGGTTGAAGTGTTCTGCATTCAGAGCTTAACATATTGCACGGTTTGCCAAACTTGGGTGGCAGAGTGAAAAGCCTACAAAAGAGTGTAGGTTTTCAGAAATACATGTCTTTTGTATACAAATACAAAAAACATGTATTTCTGAAAAACAAAATTCTTAAAAGGTGCGGTGATTACCGCGTTCTTTCCCCAGTCTGGCTTAGATATGGTAGCGGGTATGATTGAGTTTCTTTCGTTTCGCTTGTTATGGACATATTTCAGACTTTTCATTTCCGTTAGCCGTGATAGTACAGTAGTAGATGCTTTTTTCTACATGCTCTGAGCACACAGTCAACGACATGTAGTATAGGTCTTTGTTTTTGTTTTATTTTTCGCCATGGGGCATATTTTGATAAACCTTCGCTGTTTCGCATGTAGCTGCTGTCAAAGCTCTGATAATTTTTTCACTTGCTTTGCACCACGCAGTAAAACAGCTTGCGCAAGGCAAAAGCGATGTAGCTTTCGACATTTTTTCAAAGGTCGTGGCAGTCGAAACGGAAAAGGTGAGCAAGGAAAAAGCGGTCGCCGACGTCGAAGAAGAAAAGGTCACCGTGATTGAAATAGAAGTCTCGAAGAAGCGTGACGACTGCGAACGAGACTTGGCCAAAGCTGAACCGGCCTTGATCGCTGCTAGAGAAGCCTTGGACACCCTTAACAAGGTCAGTGAATGGTTTCACACGGTTAAAAAATCTAAAAATCAGTGTTGTGATTGAACAGCATTGAGTAGCAAATGTAACAAGAAACGTTCTGAAATAACTTCATTTTTCCTTTAGGCGGCCGTCAAGGAGAAAACCTATTGATTTTGACTGTATCTCACATTGTCAGACCAATAACCGCATGAAGGAAATCGGTTCCATGGATACTGAGACCAATTCATTTGAGACCACGTTCATTTGAGACCACAATCATTTGAGATCACTTTATTTTGAGACCTGTTCATTTGAGATCACATTCATTTTACGCCACGTTACAGTGAAGCTGTTTTGATTTACTGTGAATCACATTTTTACGATCTAACTCCCACTTCATTCGGGGAGACCTGAAGTTTTACGTTTGCGTTTGATGCTTTGCAGAACAACTTGACAGAGTTGAAGTCCTTCGGTTCGCCTCCGAATGCTGTTGTCAACGTGGTTTCGGCCGTCATGGTGCTGATGGCGCCTGGTGGAAAAGTCCCCAAAGACAGAAGCTGGAAAGCAGGCAAGATCATGATGGCAAAGGTGAAAGCTGTTTGTTTGGGGTTCGATTTGAATGCGATTTCAGGGCAGAGGATACGCAAAGTCACGTGAAGTCGATTTCCTGTAAAAAGTTTGCTGAATATTAGACTGCGTCACTATTGTGGAGACTAATTAGTTGTTTCGTCAATATCGACATGTTCGATTACGAGCGTGTAACTTAGCAACGATCTTTTCTGTTTGGGGCAGGTCGATCAGTTCCTCGACGCTCTGATAAATTACGACAAGGAAAACATTCACGAGAATTGTCTAAAGGCGATCAAGCCGTTTTTGGATAACCCCGAATTCGATGCCGATTTCGTGAGAGGAAAGGTGAATTCTGGTTTTAAGATGAGTGTGTCGCCGCTGTTTACGAAAGAGGCCCGATTAGAAAGGCAACAGTGTTATCCTTCTTCCTTTTCTCAAGAAAATCTACCCCGCCCAATATTAATGAATTTCTCAAAAAAGTCTTCCCCGCCTAATATTAACGAACGTTCCTATTCCCGAAAAAGGCCACCCCGCCCCATATTAATTAAAATTTTGGCGAGAACATCTTATTAAGGAAAAGTATAACATCGGATCAAGAAAAACTAGTCAAGTGCACGTACGTGAAAAGTACATCCACTGTAATTCATTGTTTTAATGATATTAATTAATTTTGTTTCACGAATCATTCACGTAACGAATACTTCATCGTTAAGGAGCAGTGAAGGTGTAATAATTGCCGTTCTTTTCGCTTTGAAATAACTGAAATCAACCCGAAAGCCAACTAGTTATATGTTACGCTTACATAATATTTTCAAAATTGATTGAAATCGAGGTTCAGCACGTGCGTTTCATTGAAGCGCAAAATATATTTTTTTAATTGCATAATTCAGTCACTTCCAAAAATTTTTCTATCAAATATCAAGCCCAACGTTTTTTTCGGAAAAAAGCGCAAATTTTGTCAAAAGCGTTTCTTGATTTCAACAACGGTGTAAGTAAAACTTTGTAATATTTCATATAACCTTCTATTTGCGGTCAATGAGTGTTTTGATCTACTCGCAGTCATTAGCTGCCGCTGGTCTCTGCGCCTGGGTCGTCAACATCGTCAGGTTCTACGAGATCTTTTGCGACGTCGAACCGAAAAGAATTGCCCTGGAAAAAGCGACTTCTGATTTGAATACTGCGCAGGAAAAACTTGCTGTCATCAAGAACAAAATTGGCGTGAGTGTTAACCTGTACAGGATGCAATTTCCAAACTAAATGTGATTGAGAAACCATTGAAAACCACTTTCTCAGGCTTCAGGGCTCTCCTGCAGACGACTTTTTATGAGACAAAGACAACGTCGGCACTATGTCAGGCCTATTGGCTGGATAGGCTTGACGTAGTCCATATGTTTTCTTTACCTCATAGAAAATCATCTGCAGGAGAGCAACAGTGAGTGCAGTCTAGTCTGCGTAACTCAAACGTTCGAAAATGAAGTGAATGACAAACTACATTTCGATTTTTCTCTAGTTGCAATCAACAAACAAGGGACCACCGAAAAAAATTCTTTTTTTACCGTGTACAGCGACCGTTTGCTGTTTTTTGTTCCTTGGCAAACTTTTGTGACGCCCCAACATTTTGCCTGCTCATGGGTAGTTATGAACAGAGGTGAACCGAATTGCTGAGCAATACCTTCGGGAACTTTGCTTTTCGTTATTGCACCGAATTTATAAAAACATATTGCTTCCGTCTTTAAAGAAGTTCAGATATGATACAGCGACAGAGAAAGGTTTCGCTCTTCAGTTGTGCTTTTCGTATACAGGTGCTGAACGCAAACTTGGCAGAGCTCACAGCCAAGTTTGAAGAGGCAACAGCGGCCAAACTGAAGTGCCAGCAAGAGGCCGAGGCCACACAGCTGACCATATCTCTTGCCAACAGGTGTTTGCAATCAGCTACGTTAGAAATTTTAATGAGTCGTTTGTAAAGATAGCTGGAAAATCTGATGAAAAAATTGCACGGAAGACATTGACAAGTTTCCTCTTAAGTACTTTTATTTCAACTTATATAGCAACTTCTTCGTCCGTGCTTGAATGCAGGCAATAAATGAGTCATTCGCATGGCATTCACGCCAGGTAGCAAACGATTCAATGTATCTCTTGTTTAGACTGGTGGGAGGGCTTGCGAGCGAAAACGTCCGTTGGGCTCAATCGGTCGAAGCCTTCCGCGAACAAGAAAAGATGTTGACCGGAAACGTGCTTGTGATAACAGGTTCGCAGTGGCCGCGCGGAATCAATCCTGGACTTTCTTTCAAAACGTACCAAACGCAGCTACAGGTTTTGTGTGATTTTACGCGACATCTTTGCATTAGCAGCATACCCCAAAGTTTGCAGTCCTGTGCAGGGCCGGATTCTTATGAACTGTAAGGTTTTCTTTTTGCTTTACATTTCCACAAAGTTATTTAACGTTTCGCAAACTCTGCCTCGTTTGTGCGCTCTCCGAGGAATAGCACGGGCGCAAGATCACTTGACGAGTTGAGATCTTAATTCACTAATACTTTAAACAGATATTCTGTTCTTTAATGCTTTCTTTCCTTTCGGAACGCGAAAGATACCGTTAAGTTTTTTTTCTGCACGAGATGCATTTATGCGATGCGAGGCCTCTCGTGGTCGATTCGCTGCAAATCGTCAGAGTTACTGACCGTGAGATTTGGTTCAACGCAGCTTTCGTATCGTACGTCGGATACTTCACAAAGCCATACAGAACAAAGCTTCTCGACGAGCTTTGGCTTCCGTTCCTCAAATCGTTACCGGTCAGTGTTTTGTCTCTGTAAGCTTCGTCGGCAAGTTGCGAGTCTGCGCGTGATGTGTCTTTCTGATGATACAGCTCTATCCCGCAAGAGTTATCGTTTTCCAAAAAGCTTAATGAAAGCTACTGAACATCGTCTTAATTTGTCCCTGACAAGGAACGTTTCGGTTCCGGTGGCATAAATAAAGCGCAGATTTGATAAAAGCGACGTAGTTTCAGCGATTATTCCATCAATATTTCATTTAGGTGATGGTTGGTGGACTTTATAGTTTGCTCGAAACCACTTTTGATGGAAACAATTTTATGATGATGTGACTATTGACGCCTGTACACCTTGCAGACCAAGGTCCCAACAACGGAAGACCTCGATTTTCTGACTCTTCTCACAGACGAGGCTGACATCGCTGCCTGGAATAACGAAAGCTTGCCCTCCGACAGGATGTCGACAGAAAACGCTACTATCCTAGTATGTATTTTAACTATCTGGGACAATTAATTAGGTCGCAAAATCTTGTTCGCTCAACACGAAGTTTTTTTATTCAATTATGAAAGGTACTTTTTAAACAATTCTTGCATGAAGATCCGTTGATGGTCATCTAAACAAATCGTAGAGTGCAATTTCTAGAAAACGCTGGAATTATTTGTTGCGGTGCGCTTGCGCCTTTTCTAACTGTCTTGAAAAGGTTATTCCGAAGCTCGTTATTTTCATGGCTATTTGAGCAGCAGTTTATTTTCTTTGTTAGACCAACTGCCAACGTTGGCCTCTTATGGTAGATCCGCAGCTGCAGGGCATCAAATGGATCAAAACCAAGTATGGCAGTGATCTGAAAGTCATCAGAATAGGACAACGAGGGTAAGAAAGCTTCGTTCGCACTGCTCCCTTTGGTGCTTTATTGTCTTAGTGAATCTGATGACCGCTCTACGACCCTAGCGTTTCGTCAAGTTTCTGGTTTTTGCGGCTGACTCCCAGCTGAAGATTTTTTAGGTGTGTCGATGGGACGAGGTTGAGAAACCTGAATAGAAATACCTTTTCTTGCTATTTGGCATTTGTTGGTTTGTTGACCTCATAGATATCTGGACGTGATCGAGAATGCGCTTGCAGTGGGTGACACTGTGCTCATCGAGAACATTGAAGAATCAGTTGATCCTGTGCTTGGCCCACTTCTCGGCCGTGAAACTATCAAGAAAGGAAGGTGAGTAAAAAATCAATGTCGTTTTGTTGACCTTCTCACTTTATAGAAGCGCTTTTACCAAGTTCTCATTTGCAAGTTCTCATTTGTCGCCACTAGTATTCTTACAACTAGTGGCGACTCATTTGCAAGTTCTCATTTGTCGCCACTAGTTTTCTTGACGTCAGTCAGTTTGTTAAGATGTTATGATTTATGAGCTTGTATTACGAAATTTTAATTGTAGTCTTGAGTTTGTTTATTCTCTGCTGTTACTTCAGCCTTTCAACTTTTCACCCGTAAGCTTTGCTTGCAATTTTCAGGACTGAGGATGCGTAATTTTACGTGAAATCGATTTCCTATTAAAAATTTGCTGATCGATTCCTTG
>Ga0210059_1002452_pt1 | contig 29032 bp, 21 predicted proteins | sample Ectturendosymbi2_FD_188042 | JGI IMG/M metagenome (GOLD analysis project Ga0210059, IMG submission 188042) | Ecteinascidia turbinata endosymbiont from Florida, USA - Sample 2 (SPAdes) (version 2) | ecosystem: Host-associated > Tunicates > Ascidians > Unclassified | place: Key West, Florida...
TTCTCTTCAAAAAGGAGGGGATGTTGTTGCGGCCAGTGGCCCAACTATATGGACAAGTACGGACGGATTGGAACCAGTGCTTTGTAATAGACTGCTCTTTGAGCCATCCGGCTGGGCACAAACCGTTCACATGTTCACACAGCGTTTTACGTAACACGTGACTCAATAGTCACGCCGTTCGTTGAATGCGTTTTTCTTCTCGTCTTTCTGTGCATGTATTTACGATCTCGCAGAACCTTACTTGGGCTTTTTTCGTCAGTAGTGCCGTGAGCGAGTTATCGTCTGCCTGATTCATTATCTGTTTTCTGCGATATGTTTGCTGCTGTATAATCGTAAAAGACAAGTCGCCGTCTGTGTTAATGGTCGATAAATGCTGCCGTTTTGCATCATTAAAACCGGTGCAGAACTCGAGGCAATAAAGTGTACAGTGTCACCTCTCACCTCTCCTGCCTGTTTCGTGTCTCTAACAGCCGCGAGCCTGAGTAACGCCTTCATCATCGCATAGGACAGCGTGAATCAGATTCACCGCTCGTGCTAGTGTGTTACAGAGTGAGAGACACTTCAACAACTACATCTTCGACCTTGCTTGGTCCCGTTTTGGTTTGGAGCCAGCAGAACTATCTCGGATTGCTGTTGATCGTGAAGTATTTCGAGTCCTCCTAGGGCTGCTGCCCCCGCGATTCTCCTTAAAGGAAAAGCGGGCACACAATTGAGTGGATCAATGAGTATGTAGGCCTTCACTGAAACTTTCTATTTATCAAATTGTCTTTAGTTTGTTTGCCAAAAGTGAATGTTGTTTTCAAATAATAAAGCATACTTGCACGGAAACTGGCGTTTCTGTGAAAATCAGATGAAAGTATCAGAGATAGAAGGGAAAATGGCGTTGACACCCTGAAACTACACCACGACACCCTTTCAAAAACCTTAATAAAACACTGTAGTAGCATCTAGCAATTTATTACAAATCCCTATCAGTGGGGTGCCTGTGGTTTCGGCTTCTGTGACACTATCATTCCTTCATAAATATCTGTGTTAATGGTGCAAGTCGGACACTGTCGTCCGGTATTTCGTCTACCATTCGAATTTTGTTTATAGATTTGACTTGCTTCATCGTAGAAAATGTACTCTCACACACGTATGTGTTTCCAAACATCGAGTGCAGTTTTAGTGTCAAATCTTTCAGTTCGGAAAATCTATCTTTTTTAACTAATTTCCATACGATCTCTGCAATCTCTAACACCGTTAGTATTGCACATTTTTATTAAAAGATGCCAAAGTTTCTAATTGAAATTACACACAAATTAGACAGTGACGTAACTGACGGTGGGCATGGAGGTCGAGCCGCCCCCTGGCAAGTTAAATGAAAGGTCAGGCTCCCTTTAGCTTGCATTTTTATATTTTTCATGCTCAGTAGATTGTTGACTTTTTGCGTTTTTCGGGGTGTTTTCGGGTTTTTAAAGCTAATTTTGACATCCACGGCACCCGGATTCACAACAAATTTCTTAACTTTTTCTGAGTGTTGGCTAGTGGCCCCCCTTTGGTGGCCAGTGGCATAGGTGGCGGAACCGAGGGGCCCCGCATGAGCCTAGGCCCACCACTTTTATATCTGGGGGGGGCCTGGCCCCCCCACGTTTTTGCCTAAAGACCGTAAGTTTGAGTAACACAATTAGTATTGTGTCCAGTGATAAAGTAAATCGTTTAATGAAAAAAAACGTTGCAGAATTTTGGCAGTATTTTTTCGATAATATTTCCATCCCTATTTGTAATTTGGCAGTGAATTTGGCAGGATTTCGTAATTGTTTGACAGAATACACAGTGCACACTCTGTCTCCCGGCTATGAATTGCTTACCGCATTGGTGTTGTTGAACAATGTTGCCAGATGGTGTAATACAACACAATTTTTCACAAAAATTTTGAAAAAAGCATTTTACCTGCTTGTGTGCAATGGGTGTTGGAAGGAACTTTTCCAGAGGGGCCACGAGTGGATTTTTCCAAGTGTTTCTACGGGGGCAAATGTGGTGAAATTTGGTTTTTACCACTCGAAATTTAGAACACAGCCCTTTTTGCTGAATTTTTCAAATTCCTGCCCCTCTTCCAACACCCATATGCTTGCGTGTAGGAAATGTTCGTGCCACACCACCAAGAATTGGGTAATTTCATGCGTTTTAGCACCATTCCCAATAGTGAATTTTACTGAATCTTATTCGCAAAATGAAATATTTGACAGATCAATTTCAATTGTGTTTTTGTTTTTGTATTGGCAACGCTAAATAGCTATATTTTATTTTTGCATTGGCAACACAATTGGTATCCTAACGGACAACTTGCTTGTTGCTGCGTATATTTTGTCTTGTCTTTGCCTTCCGGTATCTAATGCAGTTGAAGAATGAGTATTCAATCATGATGCTTTTGTGTTCAAGATGAAGAAAAGTTGTGATTTTGAATGTGTTTAAGACAGGCATCAATACTGTGTCATTTTTGCCTGTTTTTAAGCTGTGTTCATGGTGTTTTTAACAGCCCAGTGGCTACTCTTGCATACGGGCTCCTCGGGCTTCGCCCGAGTTTTCGATCACGATTTATATCGGAGAACGTAACCTTGCTTGCTTTGTATGTTTGTTCCGCCACCTACGGTCCCACTTCACTTTGTTAACTCGGGCTCTTTCCTGTGGGCCTTGTCACTGTTCATATATTTTCGTTCCATGTCTGTTCTATCGCGTTCATGTTACAGGTGACCTGAATAAAACAATATCGTTTGTAGTAGGTTTTCATAATGGTGTAGTTTTGTCTAAAATAGTATAATTTAGACTTCATATGGAGTATATGTAATGACGTCTGTTTTTCAATGCTTGTGACGTAACAGTTGCCAAGAGCGGTTGGAATGGTCACTGGTCGATCAGTCTCCAAAACAATCAGAGACTGAGTGGTTGTGCGTAGACGTCGCAGGATACAAGATCGTCAACGTCTATAAACCTCCACGCTCGCGACTCACTCCAACGACCATCGCGACGTTCCCACACCCCAGCCTGTACGTTGGCGACTTCAATTGCCAGCACGTCAACTGGGGTTACAACACAACATACCCGAACGATGAGAGCCTGGACTCCTGGGCAACATCCAATAACCTTGGACTGTTGTACAACACAAAGGAAACAGCCAGTTTATTCTCTCGCCGCCAGCACATAGGAAACAGCCAGTTTAATCGACCTCACCACGGTCTACACGGCCTGACGGTTCTGGACGATGAGACAATCAAATGGCCGCTCAACACCTGCCCCGATATCTAGGCGGGCTAGCATTGGATAAAAGAAGAACTCGCTCAAACGAAAGAACAAACGTTTTTAGCAAACCAAGCCTTTTTCCGATTTTATACCTTTACTTTCTTGTATAAGTATTTTCAGAAGATAATGTCACAGCAATACCGTAAAGCTATCCAACCAAGAATGAAGCAGTAAATTTCTTGCTGTAAGTCAGCCAGAAAGTGCGAACGCCAGCAGCAGTGACTGCAAAGGTTTTATCGATTACGCAGGAAGAACAGCATTCAACTGTTAGAATCTCAAAAGCATCGTCAGTTTCAGTTAACAGTCAGTCATCAGCAACTACGACTTTTCAATTATGGATTAGGCTGAAATGTTTTGATGAATCGCTACGAATGAATGTGCTTACTCTGCATGGTGACAGAGGCATAGTATGTTTGCTCCAAGCATCCAGCAGTTACCACCGGCCGAGGAAAGAATGGTAATATTGACACTACCGAAACTGCCAGGCCTCCACGCCCAAACCGCCTGGATAATCATCTCAGCACTGATCAATACCATAAAGGCAATAGTCTGGAAAAACTCAACACGTTTCACTATTTCATGCTATCCATCGGGATCGCATTTCCGATAAAGTTAACATGGTACCTGAGCGCGTACATCTGATTTACTGGATTTTTGAAGAGATAGCAAATCAAAAAATAGCTTCCTTCCAAACCTTAGTGGACTGCATTGGCCATAATGATCGGCTTCGCGACCTCAGCCATACCAGTTCTGTGACAGCAAGAGAGTTTATTTTGCTCATCTGGAAACATTTGAGTAATCGCATTGTTTCTGATGTCAAGTAGAGCCCGCGCTAAGCTTGTATGGTCGACGAGACAACCGATACTGCTCCACTCCATTGCGCTGTCCATTCCACTTGCCACAGCCTGGCCAGAGCGAGCATTTTCAACTCTGTGCCATGTTAAAACCAAGCAACAAAATCGGCTGCTTGATGTAACTTTGAATGCTCTGATTAATGTTTCAATGAACAGTCCAGACAAAACCGTCACCAGAAAGTCTTCAATAGGGGGTTTTACGTTTGTGCAGGGAGGCTGGACATTCTGAAAATTGACAAAATCTAAACTGATTTATAGTGTTTCATCCTTAAATTTGCGAAGCCTTGGAGATTTGATGAAGGCGCGCTTGAGATTTGTGAATGAAATGGATAAAAGCAAAGAACAGACGGAGAGTGACAGAGCCAGCACTAAAAACGGTGACAGAGCCAGCACTAATCTCCAGGTGACGAGTAAGAAACCGATGCTTTTACTGATGAACAAGAGCTGTTTGATCAAGTTGAAATTGCAAAATTTGTGTTGGAATTAATTTGTAAGTGCAGTAGAACTAATTGTGCACTGTGACTGCCAATACTGTAATAAACAATAGGTTTAGGAATTATTCTGAACAGTTTGCTAATAATATGCATCCTCAGAAAATTTCTTGGTGGTCCCTTACACCAGGCCCATAACCAGGGGGGGCGAAGCACCCCTAGAAAATTTTTCACCCCCCTGGAAAAATGTTTTGGATATCGTTTAAAAAATTTGGGCACCTTTCACAAAACTCTTCGTCCCTGGTATCCCAAGCTGGTTACGGGCCTGGCTTACACCAAACGTTGAAAAAACTGTGCACGATAAATCTATCTTCCCATTTATAACTGCTGTTTCTTAGATCAGAACTGAATCTTTCAACACCAAAACCGCGGTCTGACTGAATTTCACGCAGGATCCGAGCAATCACCGATTTGTATCGTCATAAACAACTCCCGTTACACGCCCGTCAAAACCAACAACACAGCTTGTCATGCATTTCGAAAATATTGAATGCAGGCAAGAGAGCTTCTAAATTATCGTTTAAAATTTTTATCTGCTGCAGGCTATATGTGAATCAAACTAACTTGAACGTGAAATTAAGCACAAAACTGGGAGCCAAGCGGGGGCACACAAAAATTTGGGGGGCCATGAAACATTCAGGCCCCCTCTTAGAACCGCCATTGGCAAAGCACCCTAGCGAAAACTTTCTGGCGACGGTTCTGTGACCGACACAAAACGTTAGGGAGAAATTAAAGAGAAAAAACCCAGCTAAAACGTGTTACGTATGTTGCAGTTGACTGCATCGCCTTGAACTACTGAGGCAAGCACAAACAAAAGATGGCAATTCGGGGCATTAACTAACAGGAAACCAACCAGCAACAATAGAGCCCCCTCGAGGAGTTCACTCTCCTACTACTAGGTTGTACTATCATTATATAGGGATGAGTGAACTACGATAATTCGCTTGTGGTGACTATCACAGTGACTTTAACTTATGGGCACCATCTAGCGGTGACCATTTATTCACATGTGGCGCCATCTTCTGGCCGCCACACGTATTAATTCTTAAGTTGGATTGCTACAAATGTCCTGCTGTTTTTGTAGGGGAAAAACAATGGAGGTTCGAAAAGTAAAGGTCAAGGAATGTAGCAGGAGCATTTCTTACACAACAAAGGGCTCTCTGTGAGTTGTTAGTGGATCGTGCGGTAACAGACTTTTTCGTGTGCTAATACTTTTTTCCTTTACATGCAGCCAAGTTTAAATACCGGTTGTGACCATTTGCCTCCAGTGAAAAAAAGCAATTATCAAGTTGTCAATTCTTCAATAAAATCTGCCAGGGAAGAAAAGCTGCGAGTCTTTCGTCTAATAATATTGTACAAGTAAAAGGGGTAGGTTCAGCCAGTAAAGTTAGGGGAGGCGATTTCAGTGATCTTTGATAGCCAAGTATCACTATGGGTTAAACTGCTGGAAGAGAGCGCAAGTATATTTCACAACACTGCTGTGATAAAACAATGCACGACGGAATGGCCCTAGATCGCGAATGATGTTTTCCGAATTGTAAAATATCATGGTGAATAAAGTTACTTTGGTAGGTTTTAGGGTGGGAGATCACCCCCTTGGATCCGCCCTGACAAGCAGTCTGTTTCCATTTGAACACGTTGATGGTTGTTCATAAGTTTGGAGTAGATTATGTTTCCCTGTGGACATCGACGTGAGCATGTTCTACAGTAGCATACTGTATAAAGCACATCCCCATCATTGTTGGCATTTGCGTAATGAAAATTTTTTCCCAATTATTCTTTCCATTTCCCGGATCCCTCTCTAAGCCGACACTGATTCACGAAACAAGATAGCCCGAAGGAACGGGCTATAACTGTATTGAGATTTAATTGCAAGGTGTTAAGGGATAATTCTGCAAATGAAGCGTTGCACAATTCAGCGATTGAATTAGCAAGAGTAGTTGGTCAGTTTTAATTTTTAAAACACACTTATATGAAAGTTGCCGCAAAGAAAAATTTTCATAAAATTATTACGATATGCCATTGAACTATATAACGACTAAGAGGTGAAAAATAGTTTGAGAGCATCTTTGTGTTGAAGACAGAAACCCTGGGTTTTGTCAAAACAAATCACACTGTCACTATTAAACTAATTGCACTTATTTCAAAAAACGCAGAGCTTCAGTTTTAATACCAGCGGGTGGCAAAGATTCCTCAAAATCTCACAGCAAAACTGGTCTATAGTATCCAATTCACCAAAATACGCAGAGAGAATCCTTGCAAACGCGGCTTTCCATAAATATTTTAATTGTGCTGAGGAGAAATCTCAAAAACACAAAGAAACAAGAAAAAAAATATCTTCAGTTTCGTTCTTGCTCGGTTTCACTGTATACTCCATTCCGGAATGCCACGAGTGGTCTGCGGTATCTATCTTCGTGGTGTATGGATCTGCCAGACACCACCGGTTGTACGTGGTGTATGGATCTGCCAGACACCACCGGTTCCCCATCAGCAACAGTGCAGACGTGGACCGATACTTCATGCCATGCCGGTCGTTTTTCTGCTTTCTTGGAGTTTTCTCACATCCCAGCCACAAACAAAAAATCATGAGAATCAACGTACAAAATAAGATAAAGCTGAACTTTGTGGATTATTGGCATTATTTCCACATCTACCGCACGACACTAAGGGTGGAATTCAGAAAACTGGTGCAGGATCGGCTGTCAATCTCCGATCACGTTTACGGGTCTAGGTTCGCGGAAAATGTTTTCCAACATGGAAAAGATCGAAATTGGGATCTTCATTTTTTGTTGCCAGTTTAACCCTTTCCCGGCAATAATGACTTTAATTTTACTTCGGATGTACCTTATCATTGCAGCCTGTGACAGATGTTCAAGGACACTTTGCGACAATGCCATGTGCAAACGTCCGTTCCAGCCAATGCTTTCACACAACGTATTTGTTAATTTATTAGTTTCTTAACGTAACGTAACAAGCTTACACGTATTTGAAAAAATGCATTTGCAACTGATATTTTGCGTGTGGCCACCCTTGTTTTTGATGACTCCCCCATCCTCTCAACCAAATTGCTGGTCAGCTAGTTATAGTCAGCGTCTCATCACGAAACAGACACAATTCTTTCAAGATTTTTTTTTGTTGAAGCCAAGTGATACTTTGGAACGTAAGTTTTCAAATATTTTGGTGAGACAAATGCGAAACACGACTTCAGTTGGTCTCGCACTGCTCGCCTGATCAAACAACTTCCAGTTGAAAAATAACCACCGCGTCGCTGAAAATTTTGTAGCCCTTTCAAGCAGCTGTAACTTATGTGCACCCGGAGTCTAAGTTTCAGGAACGAGGGAACATCGAGATTTACGCATTGCAGGACTCACAGAGGCTAGATTCATGTAGTGAAGCCAGGGCCGGCCCTTTCAGGTGCGGGGCCCAAAGCAAAACCAAGGCGCGGGACCCCTCTGAGCAGTGGTTTTATGACGTCATCGTGTTCAGTCAACCGTGCTCTACGACCATGGTAGGGCGCACATGTAAAGCCTTAGCACGAGAACTGAGCATGTTTGCTAATAGACGAAATGCATCGCTAGTTCTAACGAGAGGGTTGTTTGTTAATAATGAGATTTGCAAGCTGCTGTTTCTACTGATTTCTCGAGCGCAAGATGTATCTGGAAAAAGTGAGCAATCTACCTGAACACTGTGGCGCGGGCCCCCAATGCAGCTGCTTCGGCTCAAGGCCGGCCCTGAGTGACGCAACGAGAGTGGCACAGAACGCAATTCCGGCAAAACGTGCGGTTCAGCCAACCCACGAACTTGGCCAAAGTGATCGGCTTTGCAAAGCAAAAGTTTATGAGTAAAGCACGCAAGCAACAATATTCGCAAACCGTCTTTTCTCCTGTCATTGAGAATACAGTAATGCCGAACAGGCCCGTAGTAAGGTTCAAAGGTTTGGGGGGAATATTTAAAGGAAGCAATCTTCTTATCACAGTATGTTCAAAGTAACTTTTTCTGGACATAGGCAAATTTGGGAGGGCGCTCCCGCCAAATGCCCCCGTGGCTCTGACCTGGCGCCGTGCATTGTGGCTTCGCTAGTAAAAATTTACGCGATCACCAAAATGTTTGTAGTTGAAAAAAAGTAACAGTTTGAGGCGTGTTAGCGTTGAAACATACACCGTGCCATTTAGCAATACAACTTTACCACTTAACTAGATCATGATCTGTGCAGAACCTTCGCCAGAAAGTCGCTTATTTGGGGGGCTTAACATTCGCGCAGAGGGGCTTGACATACAAATTTGACAAAAATTCCACGAACTTATAGTGTTTCATATTTCAATTTGGGGCTGCTTGGCTCTAAGTATCTGCATATTGCATCTGTTCTGTATCAGAATCGCTAACCTGTAAGATATTGCGCGAAGTAGCCTGGCAGTTGCCTGCCAGGGCGAATGCATGTTAAAAGTCTTCGCAGCGAGAATACGAGTATGCGCGAGACAAAAGTACTGCAGAAGTCAACCACAAATCGCCGAAAACCAACCACAAACCGATGAAAAACAAACCACAAACTGCCGAAAACCAACCACAAATCGCTGAAAACCAAACACGAACCACCACAAGCAATCGCCAGCTCACCATACTTTTATTAAAGCTCAAATACCAAGCGATTCGCGCCTGAATCGCCTCCACTGCTCAAAACTCCATTGTCTACATTGCACAGAAGTCGCACCCCGGCTTGCATCAATACGTTTTTTAATGTGAAAGGTTCGATATCGACGCTAAACTGGTGTTTTAAGGAGCAGGAGCTGTGGAGCAGTGTTTCCCTCTAAGGTGCGCAACTGCGCAGTGCCACAAATCGCGCAGTGTCATCTCATTCTCGCGCATTTGCAACATTCCAAATTTAAGACTGCGCACGTATGGCACAGTCCTGTTTGCGTTTGGAACGTTTTACTGGTTTTGTGTCTGCGTGGTTGCGCAATTCGTGCGCATGCGCTTCGTGCGCAACCAATTGCGCAACCACGCAGACACAACCAAACAAACATTTGCTCAGTGCAGACTTGAGCAGGAGCTGTTTGGAGGAGGAGCTGTTCGGAGGAGGAGCTGTTCGGAGCAGGAGCTGCTCGCCGAAGTGAAGATCAACGTCAGGCACGTGGGAGTCAAGCGCCTGTCGATGCAAAGCACTGATGCGTGACGATCTGCAAGACGTCTCGACACTTCGTAGAAAATCAAAAAAGGCAACTAAGAGCTTAAAATACGAGAGTTTATCGCGAAAAACCGCCGTGCTGCTTTTTGAGGAAACCTAAGCACAGTGGAAAGAAATTTTGAAAGCTGTCGTTTCTAGCAAGGCACACAACTCGACAATCTTTTCCCAATCGCACAAGACGATTCATGGCAATTAGCGAAATGTTGCATTTTATTGATCGAGCCTTTTGCTACAAACATAAATTTTCAAAACTTTTTCAAATACTCTTTTTAATCGTTTCCAACTTTATATTTTTGCTTTGCGTGCGTGTCTTTCGTTCATCGCACGCACATTTTGTCGACTCTATACTAGGCATGCATATAATGGATTATCGAATCCTCTGGATAAGAATCCTTCAGTATTCGAATACCAAAACCAGAGTTTTTCCGTATGTTTAGATTCGAAATAATATGGATAAAAACAATGTGAAAAATTGCGGAGTCGGCAAAACAAATAGTTCCAACAAGTTTTTCAGTGGCGCTCTGCGCTCCTGAGCAGGGTTGTTGTAAAAAAACGACCCAGATTTCTTTCAAAAAGTCCACTTAAAAAAAAACAATAAATTCGTCAAAAATTCCACTCTTTACTTCATTTTTGAAAAATCTACTAAGAAGCAAAAAATAAAATAAGCAGGACACTTGTACAGCAAACTATCATTTTTTTATCAAGCAAAACAAACAGCAACGAAATTTGAAGGACTTGAAAAAAAGAGAAAAAAACGAACAGTTTTAATAAATTCGAATGGTTATCTCCTTGAGCTCTGCACAATTGGTATATTTTAACCAATTTTTCTGCCTTTCCTGCATCTAAACTTTTCCCGATTTTGGATAATACTCAATTATATGTTGAAAAAATACCCTGTGTAGATGCTGAACTAGCAGTGCATGCACATAATCTTGACATGAAACTGCGGAATTTCTGTGGAAGTGGCTTTTCTCTGTTTGCTGTGCGTATGCTTGCCAAGCCTTTCCACGAAGGAGTGAACAAACCAACAGGACAATGCAAAAACAAAGATGGGGTACATATCTTTACCCTCAATTTTGAATGACATAGTAGGTACAACAAATTATTATTGTGTAATTCTGAAAATGGTGATATCGGATGATGCAATAAAAGCAATTCAGAATGGGGTCATTCCGTTTCCTTGTAAAAGAAGAAAATATTGTTTCTTTTTGAAAAACCAAAAAAAAAACTTTGTTTTTTCAAAACCCCAAAAAAACAGGTGGGTTGTTTTCTTTAAAAAATACGGCTTTATCTCAACCCTGCTCCTGAGTAAGAGAAAGAAACACTCAAGCTCACGGCAGTGCGTAGTGACGTAACGAGCTAATTAAACAGGTCGTGTGATCACTGATCGGCGTTCTAAACCTCTGCGCGATCAGCTCATTTTACCCTCAACAAGTTACTACCGAATTGGACTCAATATTGCGGATTCGAAATAAAGATTCCGGAATATTCCAGAACCTCTAAATGCTGAATAATGCACATCCCTTCTCCATACTGCGTCATGCGCGCGTTGGTGACTGCACAGTATTCAACCCGCGACATGAAACAGTCGCACACCTCTTCGATACTGACATGACATTCTGATGAACGTAACTTCGTGAGGAGATGCTTTTACAATCAACCTTCCTTTCCATGTGTGATCATGGTTCAGTTTTTATGTACGCTACTAAAGTTATAGCAACAAACTGTACTATTACGGCAGGTTGGGCTTACTTGGTAATCAGTGAGACGCGCGCTTTATGTCGATTACGCGCGCTCTTCTGTGTTTATCGACTCAGGATGTAAATGTGGCCGTGTTCAGTTATTCAGCGTTCGTTCAGCGAAAAGCGACATTTTCTTTTCAACCGTGCTGACGATGCGTTGTGTAGAGGAATACATTTACGTGGTATGAACTCATATTTCACGCGTTACTTTAAAACTACTCCAGTGCAGGGCTGGGTCGCCTGCATTGGAGCGAAGAACAAATCGTCTTTAACTAACTGTCGCTGCATAAGTATTGGATCGAAAGGCTGCGACGAAACGTCTTCCGTCTGTGAAGAACTGATGCGCCAGTACGTGCAATCCGAGTGTTTGATGAAGAAAGACGGCACGATACTTTCCGAGTGATAGCAGTTGTAGCCAAGGTGAAAGCAGCTTCACAGAGACTAAAACGATGTATTATATTCAGACGACAGTGAAGTAAAGAAACATCTGGCGAATGTGATTAAAAGGAGGAACGGATGAGAAAGATCGAGTTCGACGTGCGATCGCTTGGTTGGAAGAGGCAGGATTGCATAAAGAGGAAATAAGGACTTATGTCGCAGCCGCCCACCCATCGCTCAAGTAAATAGCGCTCATCCTCAGGCGCTAGTATGGCATCTAGTGCAAGTCAAGCAAGGCTCATTGCCGACCAAGAACTCGCTCGCCTTGAAGCTAGAACAGCTTAAGCAGCACGGAGCGCGAGGCCGAGGAATTTCAAAGACGGGCAAAGCGCGGGGTTGGAGAAGCGCAACGAAACCTGGAAAGCAGGCAAAGATTCAGCGCCGACCTGAAACCTTGCAAGCGACGCATGATTTGCAAGCAGCTCCAGTTAAACGACAAGTCTGGCAGGAAGAGAGTGAACGTGGCGGCTGCGTTTTTCCCGACGATGCGATGCTAGATTAAGTTCCACCTTATGCATCAAACCAGACAAAGGTTGTTCCTGCTGAAGTAAACATGGAGCAGAACGCTACCACTTCCGTGAACGTACCAGGGACCAAGGATCTGTTCCAGGAAAACCGAGGCTCCAACGCTGAACGGAGATCTCAGGGAAACTTCACTGCAGCTCCTACACCAGGTGAGACGTTCTATGCAGTGCCTTACTGGGTTAACGATCATATGGGACTGCCGAAACCAGAACTAGAAAACTTTCACGGGGACCCAACGCAGTATCCGCGATTTGTATCAAATTTTGACGCTCACATTGCTTCGAAGTTGGGACCTGGTCCCGCACTAAAGTTCTACTGATAATCCAGCATTATCAGAAGGGTGCGAGAAAACTGAATCGAGTTTTTGCAGTAGTTTCAGCCCAGACCAAGGATACCAAAAGGCGAGAGACCTCTTGTATTGCAATTATGGACTATCACATTTAATAGCTCGTGAATATATATACAAACCGGCTCTCTAAGGGATCGGTGATCAACGCAAGCGATGCCATAGGTTTCAAATTATTGGCTCATCAAGAGGTGGAAGAATGCGATGCCACTTTTAAGTTATGTGAAATACTGTTCAGCTTTAAATAATTTTGATATCATCACCGAAATCATCGGAAGACTCCCTACACAACTGCAGAAAAGATGTTACGAAATACAGCTTCGAAGGGCGAGACAAAAGCGGAAAGAACTGAGCTAAGATGGTCGCTGATCGGTCCAGCAGCAAACCACGCTGATGAGCTATCGATAGGTATTAACCACATAAGGGTTATTAATGAGATGCTTCACAAACAGGCCGAATGTCCATGGAAGATGGACCTGCTTCCCACCGACAGCAGTCCGAACAGTGGAACATCGAAAGAAGGTCGCTATGCGCTTAAGTTGATGAAGCAATAGCAATCTGTGAGATTAAAGGACGGTCATTACCAAGTAGCGCTACCGTGGCGTCCAGGAGCTCCAGACAATCGCGACCAAGAACCAGCGCAGCTGGCACACTTCAAGATAAGGTTCCAAAAGAACTCTGAACTGAATGGAAAGTATGCGGAGGTATTTGAGGTTATGTTAATAATGGTTATATTCGAAAGGTGCATTCAGGGGAAGAACAATCCGACGGTTGGTATCTTCCACATCATCCCGTGTTGCGTCACTAAAACCTGGGAAACTAAGAGCGGTGTTCGACTGTGCTGCAAGCTTTAAAGCTTTAAGCAGCCTGGCTTTTATGAACAACTTGGTAGGCAATCTGCTCCGTTTTTGTGTCGGCAAGATAGCCACCGTTGCCGACATTGAAGCAATGTTTGACCGAGCGCGTGTGGATCCAAGGAACAACAAATTCCTGAAGTTAATGTGGTGGCCGCAAGGTGAAACAGATCAACCACCAGTTGACCTTTGTGTGGTCGCACGTCCTTTCGGTGCCAAATCGTCGTCAAGTTGTGCACATTTTTCCTTGCTACAGACGGCGGAGGATCACGCCGATGCTTTCAGCTTTGAAGTGATCAATTGCGTTAAACAATGTTACGTAGACGATTGCTAGCATCTGCTCACACTGTGATACGTTGAGGTTGGTTCAAGGGCTTAAAGATATGTTAGGTAGGGGAGGTTTCCGTCTACCAAAATGGCTTAGCTACAGCTCGAAGGTCCACAAAGCCACTCCTGAAATGCGATCGAGCTGATCTCGAACCGAGCGTGAAGCTGAATCTAGACGATACGAGTAAATCAGCTAAGCACGTATTGGGAGTGCCATGGAATTATGAGAACGACAAATTTAAAATTGACATTGCACATAGAAAGAAACCGTTTGCACATAGAAAAAAAAACAGAAAATTGACATTGCACATAGAAAAAAAACAGAAGAGGACGCTTGTCTGTGCTTAGCTCATTGTTTGACCCTTTGGGTTTAGATTTCGTGCCTTCCGATATTTTGCTCGCTTAATCTTTGTTACGCGATCTGTGCACGAGAAAAGCCGGTTGAGATGGGGCAATTCCAGCTAGCTTGGACGAAGTGGATCTCAAACTTACCAGCACTTTCGCAGTTGCAGGTGGATCGTGACGTGACAACCCTTACGTGTTTCGACTCTTCGGCAACCAAGCAGCTGCACCATTACGCGGATGCGCCACCGAGTGGTTATGGAGTCGTTTCGTCCTTGCGAGTTGTAGACAAACGGGTGACGTACACTGTAGCTTTCTGATGGCAAAGGCGCGTTAAGCACCCATAAAACCGCTTCGATACCCCGCTGAGAACAAATATCGTCGATCTTCGCTGTCAGTGTCGATCAGTTTATTCGAAATGAAATGCTATTTGTGAATTGTGGTTCCATGTTTTGGACAAATCTTTGGACGATTATGTTGATGAATACATCGATACGTTTTCCTTACTTCGTGGCGAATCGGCTAACCTAGTGGTTCTCAAACGGGTAAGACTTGGCTCACCAAGGGAGGAATTTTTAATTCCTAGGAGGAAATTTGTTCCAGGGAGGAATTGGGGAGGAAAAGCTGTGGATAAAAAAACTTCATGTCTTTATTATTTGTTTATTCAACACATAAAAACTGACCACCGATATTGGTTTAGTTTGGATGGGATTATCTACAGCAGGGGTCGGGAACCATGAAACCTATATATTTTTAATTGTATTTCCGTGAGAGTCATATAATACTTTTCAATACTTAATACAACTAACTTACTTGACTAACGTGTGCATTTTAAGCAAAATCAACAATTTTAAACAATGGTGATGTCTGAATTTTCTATTTAATAACACGCTTCTTACTGTTAATGTGACTTCTGGTGCTGCATGTTGTTGTTGATAGCTTTGTAGGAAAATTACAGAAAAGTTTCATCCGTAACAATCGTGTAAAAAAATATCAAGCGAGCCAGATGCCGTCATCAAGAGCCACATCTGGCTCGCAAGCCATAGGTTCCCGACTCCTGAAACACAGTATGCAAGGACAAGCTGCTTTAGCCGCAGTGACTCACCTTATAAGAGTCTGTTTGGTTCATAATTGTCTGTTGTTTCTTCACAGTAGACAGTGCGAAATTTTTGCAATTGCCTTTTTGTGATTTTGTTGGGAAGGAATTGACCGTGTTTGAGTTTGCAAGGGGGGAATATGTAAAAAAAAACTTTGAGAACCCCTGGGCTAATCAGAATAGAAGAACACTGATCTCAATGGAGTTTTGACAACGCCTCCTGTGGCTTGCCTGTGAGTGCTTTATTGGACGCTTCCTGTTGGATCAAGGATCCTGATTTTCTTTGCGCGGCTGTTTTTCGCGATGAGCTCTCGTATTTTAAGCTCTTAGTTCCTTTTTTATTTTCTACGAAGTGTCGAGACGTCTTGCATGCAGTTGCAAACTTTGGAAAGCTAATTTTGTATGGTGGGAAAAAAAACAACTTTTCGTTAGAGGTAAGTTGTCACGCACAGCTAAAGCACTATAGTTTCATGAGGGGCAGTGAAAAAGTCTTCGTGGCAAATTAAATTGTTATCTTGGAGGATTTGGATCTCTGTCTAATATAGAGTGTAAAGTTGTCTCTGGGTTGTGGCATGTCGAAACTGCCACGCCATCTGTTGCAAAAAAGGCAAAAAGGTGGCCGGTTAGCTCTTTCGGTAAAGAGCTGGCCTCACAATTGTGAGGCATGAGTTCGACAACCTCGCCGGTTGTTCCCTTGAGCAAGGAACCTAGCACTCAGCTCATGGGTCAATGCTGCTGCCGCCCGCGGTGGCCCAAAAATCGCGACTGCGCTTTGTGCAATTACTTGCTGCATCACGCTGTTGTATTGTGTTCGTATGCCATCGCTTCACTATGCTTCGTCTGCTGTGATTCATGTGTCGTGGTTGTGCGCGCCTTTCCACAGTAAACAAAGCATGCAACTCGGAGGGAAGCCTCCATACGCAAGAAGAACCTGTTGCAAAGACGCTAGGCGTGCGTTGCACACTTGCATTGTCGGTATACGAATATACGAAGTATATCCTATAATTGTTTTTGCCCCCGTTTGCCTTCTCACTTTCAGATAAGGTTTATGAACTAAGGAAACCTTAAGTGAACTAGCGACCTGCCGCGTTGGGTTGTCGAAGTCCAGGGCTGAAGCCGGGGAAACTTTGAGCGGATAATTTCCGTGTTGGTTACAGTCCCGTCGCCACGGGGGGCTTTGGTGGGCTTAGCCCCCCCAATTGAAAGATGAAACATTGTATATTAATGGATTTTTTTTCAAATTTGAATGTCAAGGCCTCCCCTGCACGAACGCAAAGCCCACCCGCACAAACGTAAAGCCCTATAGTGACGACTGCCTGGCGACGGTTCTGGTTGGTTATGAAACAACGTTAGCGGAATATTTGAATGCACCTAAGCCATTTGGACTTTAAAAACAAATAGGTATGAAACGAAAACTTCAATTTGTGGTTCGTATTTTAATGTATTCTCTGAGTGTTATTCCAAACAGAATAACGACATTCAACCAAAGAGAAAGACAAAGGTACGATAATAGTGTTCTAATAACTTATTGCTGACTTTTTATCTTCAGAAAAAACAGTTCATTGCAGTTATTTATTGCTGCCTTGGCACCATCAGAAAAAAAACAGAGTTAACGGGAATTTTCATATTTCATCCTGCACACTCAGGTGGAATAAAATGAAACAGATTTAGGTGGAAAAATAGCAAAACCAGCCTTAAATCTAACTGAAAAGGTTACAACCACAGCTGCCTACATAGGAAAGAAAAAAGTCACAGAAGGAAAAACTAAGCCAAAGAGTACAGCTAACAAATGCAAATAACAGTGCAGTTGGCTAAAGGATTCCTAAGTGATATAAATCTTTATACATTATAGGTTGTACGTTATAGTTTGTGCATTTTTTCAGGTAAAATTTCGCAACATAAACGTTTACGCTCTGATAAGTTGCGGTCTTTCAGAATTCCTTGGCGGCTACCAAAGCCGAGCTTCAGAAAAAACCCGAGAGTGGAAATATAAGAGATTGGTGTTCACCGTGAGGTATTTCGAGACCTACCAGGGTTCATTAAAACTGTTCTACCCCCGCGATCCATCCGAGAGGAAAAAGGGGAGTGAAAGGTGATGTGGCAGCAATCCTTAGAGTGGGCAAACAGCCTTCGAGCTTTCTTAAAAGTTACTTGTTTCCGGATGAACACGACTTCAAAGACTGCGTTCAAGCCAGGTAGATGATGAATTGGATGCCAATTTTGCGCAGTTGACCTAAAGTAACCTCACGCGATGAAAACGTTGGAAACATTGCTCGTTTCTGCGTCAAGGTAGTGACTACGGGTCCACCTGGCATGACGCGGCTCGGATAAAACGCGAGTCTATCAGTCAGGCAGCAGCAACCTTGTAGCCTAACAAGCAGGTTTAAGGGCTCGTATGCCGATGCTTTTCGGTTCAACTCTCAGCTATGCGACTTCCGTTTTGGTAGCAGTTGTTGCACAAGTATCCACACTTTTCTCTTCATATTTTTCGTTTTGCTTTACGTTTGGGCTTTAGGTTCAGGGGTTAGGTTTAAAACTTCAGGTTTATAATGGAATCAGTCGAGTACAGTACAAGCTTCCCTCCGACCCTACTACCCTGTCGCAGAAACCAGCAGTGTTTCCAGCGCTTTTCATCGCGCGAGGTCACCTTGGGTCAAGTGCGCAAAATCGGCATCCAGTTTATCATCTACCTTCTCATTGATACCGTGATACCGTGCAAGAAACAAACTCATTCTCATTGATACCGTGATACCTCATTCTCATCTCATTGATACCGTGATACCTCATTCTCATCTCATTGATACCGTGATACCTCATTCTCATTGATACCGTGCAAGAAAAAACACTGGGCCAACGCAAAACCGACAAGACCAGTGCAGGATTCGACGACATATTATGTGGTTTGTGCAGATAAAAATGATAAAGCCTTCCTTTCAAAAATGTGAAAAAAATTCATCGAGGTTAGCAAGTCACAATTTTTGTCTGGTGCAATACTTCTGTGATTGTGGCCTACTTTTGTTACTTTGGCCTGTTGGGTTTCGTTACAGTGCAGCACCTAGTCTTCAGTAAGTACATCAAGTCTCGCAAGTAGGTCTAATTTTACAGAAAAAAGAATACAAAATTTCAAAAGTTCTAGCGGTTTTAAGATGTCAGCAGCTCTTCCAATCGATATTCAAATAAAATAGACTAGAAGCATATCTTACCTCTTACCACACCTCTTGCACGGCTTGCAATACCTCTTCGATATTGATACCATGGAAAGCAGATACAGATAAAAATCATTGAGCCACCCAGCAAAGCAACCAACCATATTTCCCATTTACATCGGAAGGACCCGCATGCTAGAATGCAAAAACAGAACATTTGCGGGAAAGACTTTACATAGGAAAAAAAAAGAAAAATCAGAACTGAACGGACAACATTACAAAACAATGCCGCAGATAGAAAATAACACCAGTTGAAGCAACTATGTGCAGTAGATGTTTATCAGTTCTTGTGCAGACTTCTTTCGTATACACTAGATATGAGTACATGAACAAGAGATTCTAAAGGAGCAGGATTGTCTACTTCACAGATGTGGCACGGAGGTTCAAATTGGATGCAATCCTGCAGGACGTTGTGTGCAGCCTGTACCTTGCCGCACTCGCACAGTCTGAACTACACAGGTCCAGTGTTTTCATGTTGGCTGCAAATCGGCCAACACCAGTCCTCAGGCGGTTGAGCTGAACACAAGAATTTTTAGGGAGGCCGCGGCCTGGTGGTTGTGAACCAAATGCAGGTATGAAAGATTGAGAGTTGGAGGGATTAATACGGTGGGTGTACCGGCATTTGAAATTAGTTGACAATAATTCCACCGTGGAACGAAGAGGAGACGTTTTAGAGATGGTTTAAGGTAGAGTGTCGTGTAGGAGATGCTTCAGATTGAGGGGTTTAGTGTAAAGTTTGAAGAATGAAGCATGCTTGTGCAGACCAAGATCGACCCTTACCACTATGTCGCAGCCAGTCGTGTTACCACGCCACGTGCGCAGCAATGCTTTAAAAAAACGCCGTTACTACGCGACGGAGACAGCAACGAAGACGTACAACAACGTTCGGCAACATGCAAAACGTCCCACGTAGCATCATCCTGACACTTGGTCCAGAAGCTATCGATTTGATAGGGAGGTTTAGGGCATTTGAACTCTGCTTCGCAGCCGTAGTCGCACCATTGGGAAGGATAAACTCCAGAAATCTTTCGATCGCAACCTAAGAAAAATTTTCACAATTCACACCGTTTTGTCAATATACGATTTATACTTTTTTTAATGAATGATCAGCACGTTTTTTGTCTAAACTTGAACGACGAAAGCAGTTAAAAATGTACCACCGTATTTATTCGCTTGTAAGGCGCGGTAAATAGCGACTTTTTCAACAATTCGTGCGGCTTACAAGCAAGGGCGTCTTCCATTTTTTTCCTTTACCTTATCGAAAGGTCTAGATCAGCTTTTTTTAAAGGAAAATGTTAGGTACCCGTTACGTACCTGTAGGGACCCAATTTCTCTGATTCATTGTTTCTTAACCTTTTTATGCTTGCGGCCCGGTAGAAGTTGAAAAAAATGCTTTGCGGACCGGTTACATAAAACGTGATTTATTATTAGCAGTAAACAAAACCGAAATTAAAAGCAGACAAGACGGCGACACACCATCAGAGCGCACATGAACATCACAAAATCAAGGACGTAAACGAAGGCGGAGATCTCTATATAGCGGTTCGTTCTTGGGAGAAGAAAAGAAATTTTCCTGCCGCTGTTTAAAATTGGGTAACCTTTCTTTTGTCGTTCGAGCAAGAAATTGAAGGAACCAACAGAAATTTTAAAGGGACAGTGAATAGTAAACCACATTTGTTTTAATGTCGAGTTTCCCCCATTCTTTGCTTACAAGTTACGCCTTTTGGCATACACATTTATTTACCACTAGAATGCTCTCACAATCAACAAACCCATGCTTGCTACAACACCAGTTTGTCTACTACAGCTTTTTTTATGATAATACAACAGCAAGCTTGTACGTGATTGGAAAGTTGGAAAAAAAATTGACAAAATGCGTCCAAAACGTTTTTTTAACTGTGACAAGGTTAACTTCAGGTGTCGACTGTCGGGCAAGCTACTGTTTGTTTTTCTTGTGGTGTAGGGCGACCAACGAGCAGTGAACCCCATCTTGTTTACACTTACTCCATCACCCGTCGCCTGCATGAAACCACAACGCACTTGCAAATCATCCACGTTGGATGAGTAAAGTAATTATGTCTAGTCCACTGCCTGAAAGGTTTATTTGAGAAAGCAACAGCACCGCCATAGACGGAAAACAATATCTACGTATAGGAAAGCACTATGCACTACCGTTTTAGGGCTATTTTCTTACTTAAAAATTCTAGGCATATTTATCTTAACCGCACATATTAGTTTCAGATGATACATCGAATGACGGAATTCTCTTCTCTTAGCCTTTCGACTACTTACACTGACTTGATCGGCACATAGTTTTTTAGCCTAATTTTGCAAACAAGCATTAACTTCGTTAGCAATTCATTGCATGTGCAAGTTAACTGTCTCTTGAAATGCGTTGTACCTATATCTTTTAAAGCTTACATATTAATTATAATTATCAAGGATCATTGCTTCTTCCCTCCTCTTGCAGGCTTGTTCACTTTTATACTTGATACATCACAAATGATCGTGAAATTTTATCGTCAAACTTTGTGGTCTCAGCCATTTACCAGCCACGTGATGCGACATGAGCTTAACCTGGAACTTGATAACAGTCGTGATAAGCTGGACAAATGACAAGTTTTACTTTTTTTCAAAGGTGCATTACACTCAAAACACGAGAAGCTGGGTGAAAGCCTCTATGAACGACTTAGCTTAAATTTTTGCCATGCATCTGACCTCAGGCCCAATTTCACAAAATCTGTTCATTCTTTCGAAGTTCAGATATTACAAAACATGTCTGAGGTACCAGTCCAAGACTTAATTTCAAATTGCTTCACATAAAATCACACCTGCACGTCACAATTTGTGGGTGCACTCACAGCCCAAATGTGTTTAGATTCTACACATTCTGATAAAAATTGAAAGTCAAGAACTTCAGTGTTCTCGAACAACCCAGCAAAGATTTGTTGACGTGTAAAATTATAAAATATGCCCAAAGCATTTTTACAAAATGTTTAAGTCAAGAATGTTTCTTTGCGCGACACATAAATCGTGAAAATGCGACCAGAACTTTTTTATCAATCTTGCAAGCGAAAACCTTCCAGAATCCGTCTGATCTTCACAGCAAACAGCTTCATTTTTGGACACAAATTGTGAAACTGCGCCCAAAACTTTTTCTGCAAAACATGCAGGCAAATAACTTCAAAAATGTGTGTAACTTAGCAGCAAACGGCTTTGTTTGCGGACACATAAATCGCGAAAATTTGTTTAGAACTTTCTCTACAATCCTTGGAGAGGAAAACGTCAAAAATGTGTCTGAATGTCACAGCAAACAGCTTCGTTTTTGGATGCATAAATCGTGAAAATGCACCCAGCACTTTTTTTTAAGCTTGCACAGCAAAAATATGTCTAAATTTCACAGCAAACCGCTTCATTTTTGAACACATAAATCGGGAAATAGCACCCAGAACTGTTTTCATAAATCTTGCAAAAGGAAAACTTCCAGAATGCGTCTGGACTTCACAGAAAACAGTTTCGTTTTTGGATGCATTAAATTGAGAAAATGCGCCCAGAACCTTTTCTGCAAACCTTGCAGGCAGAGAACAAAATGTGTCTGAAATTCACAGCAAACAGCTTCGTTTTTGGATGCAAAAAATGTGAAAATCCGCCCAGAACGTTTTTCATAAACACTGCAAGGCGACAACTTCCAAAATGCATCTGAACTCAACAGAAAATTACTTCGTTTTTGGACGCATAAATAGTGAAATTGAGCCCACAACTTTTTTCTGTAAATCTTGCACACGGAGAATTTCCAAATTGCGTCTGAACTTTCTATTCTGTGACTTGAGAGCGGCTTTAATTGTGAAAATATGTCCCGCAGATCTTTGAAAAAATAATGAAATTGTGTTTTGTGAAATTTTCTGCAGCGAAGGAAATTGCGCCCAAATTTGTAAGTGCTGAGTTTTTGTCGGCTGGAGTCCAAAGAAAGTGCCAAAAGTGCCGTTTTTTTTCAGCTTAGAGGGAACACTGGCAAAAACTATGAAGAAATAAAAACGTGGCAATGTTTGAAATTTTCGAAAATTTGTAGCAAGAGCTAGAAACAGCCAGCTTTGGGGGTCCATGATCTTTGACCTTCAAAAGTCACAAGGTAGATAATGGAATTTTTTCAATATTTGGCAAAGTTACTAGCATATCTGAAATATGGGGGTGGTTTACTAATGTAGTTTGGCACGAAACAAGCTTTAAACATGGACAAATATGAATAAATTGTGCCCCCCAGCTACACCACCCCAACTGAAAAGCTTTGTAATCATGCTACTTCTTGACAGATTTCATTCAAATTGTGCAGATGTACATCATATGGAGTAATGACAATTTGAGTAAAATTTCAGGAAAATTGGAGAGGGTGCCCTGACCACTTCCTGAGAATTGACACAGAATGGCGCATATACTAGTTTTGTTTTAAAGGGAAGTCAGAATATGGACTTAAACCCTATGCTACTTTCTTGATCAAGCAAGATAGGGCAATGAAACTAAGCTAGAAAGAAAAAACTACGAAGCATTAAAAAGTGCAAAAAAGTAAAAACACCAAAAGTGGACATAGCCCAGTTCGTTTTTTTAGTGGCGATGCGTTCTAACCACTTCCGAGCTTCAAGGTGCTTCTTGCCTTTGAATGATAGTGACCAGTTTTTAAAGTTGATGATGTACCCTTTTTCTAAGCAAACCACAATTTCCAACAAACTAAATTACTGTCGTATGTGGTCGTCTTGGCATGTGTTTACTAGAAAAAAATGCAGTAGGTGCAAAAATAGGCAATGGACTACAATAGCTTCAGGTTTTTGAAGTGACATCTGTTTACTGATTTGAGGTTGAGACATGTGGATAAAAACTTGCACAAGTACTTAAAAGAGTTTTTGACTGAAATTTTACCTGTGGGCATTACATCCGTTGCAATCAAAGATTTGTTATCTTTACCTCTGAATTTAGAGCCAACAAAACCAGTCAACTGGGGAGAGATGTATACTCAAGAAAATGCATTCCTTTTGAGTTCTTTTGTGTCACATATTGTTCTCTTGGCCAAACACAACGTTGAAACAGGTGCATGCATTCAAAAAACAAAGTTCAAGTATACGTACTTGTGATGTCATACCGTTCTGACCAAGGTGTAAGTCCAGTGCATTTAAACGACAGAGGTTTCCTTGTTGTTAGTACCGAGAACATGAGATTGGAGTAAAATTTGCTATTCGCAACATAGTTCCAACGTGATGAACTCTTACCAAAATAAGGACGAGCTATGCCTCCATGCAAGTAAACCTTGTACGAAAAGTCTCCTGTTGGAGAATCCCACTCACAGCTGCCAGAGGGAGGTAAATCCTTTACCGCCACGACTGCAGTGAATGTCAAATTTCTTACGCCACTTGCCCAGATACAGTTATTCGAACATGATTTCTCCTTCACGCTCATTTCGACTTTTACTGTTAAAAAAACGTCACTGATTAACTTTTAGCAAACCTTTTGCATTCCCCTTAAAAATGGACAAAACCATCTGAACAGGACTTCTGAAGCACCACCTTAGAAATAACCAGATATGTCTAACACTCCCTATGGGTTTGAAGACACCACAAACGCAAAAACGTCTGACATTTTTTGATAAACATTGTGCACATCAACCATGTCAGTTTGAAAAAAAAGCAGTAAATTAAATAATCCCCTGTCGATTTCCCATGCGATTATTTAATTGACTTGTTTTTTGCCATAATGTCCCAACCACAAACACTATGAATCCAATCAAGGGCGCTGGAGATATTGATTTTCACCTATTTCTTTTCAAGATGAAACCAAAAATTACTCCTTGGGGTTGAGAATCAAGGCCCAATGGCGTAGCCAAAGAACCTAAGCCTACCCCTATTATGACATAACCCACAACAAGAACTTCATCCAAAACTTCCCAATTTTTTAATTGAAACTAGATGACATTCGGCATATTTAGAAGGTTTGAACACAGATGAATGAAATGTCTGAGACAAAAATGTCTCAGTGAAAAAAAACAGCCTCCCATATACAGGTGCTTGCACTACCTCCTCCCATTGCAAATGTTTGACTCACACGCAGTGACCTGCTCATTTAACTCTTGCAATAGTGAGTGATGGGTATTTTGGTAGTTTTATGTCGGTGTGCTTTGTAAAGTATTGCTTTTGTGCTCCATCCAATTCATTCAATGAAACGCAAACACATCATTCACTGAACAAGGTAGGCACAAAACCATTGTAACCATTGATTGATAAATCAAACTAGTTGTTTTTATTTGATGTTCTATATGAATAATCTGCGTATTTACTTTTTTTGTTTAACACATCAAGCGCCGGTTGTCTGGAAACTTGCCCAACCGCAGACCGCCGGCCCACGATATATTTGTAGACCGGTGCACAATATAATCGTACTTCACTTCAAATGCCAACCGTTGAGCTCCGGGTCACATGTTTTCCTTTATAAAGTACGAACATTTTGAACAAATCTCTAGCAACCAGTAACATATATTTATAATGTTATTTGATTTACGGTGTGGTCAGGAGAGCATTTCAAAGCAACCATGGTATATTTTGCCTGCAGTCATGGCGGTTTTGCCTGCAGTTATGCACGTGTTTCGCAGAGTTCGGAAATAAGATCGGCCTGCTGTAACCATGTGGTGGCTGATTGTCTCATCACATTGCATTTCATTGGGAGCGGTTTCTAACGTAATGTAATGTGGATAATCAATCACTCAGAAATTTTCTTACTGAGTTAAAACCTATCATGTAGATGTTTGATGATTTTTGCTTGAACATAAATACTTTTTTTGACAGCAAGTAAGTGCTTCAGCCGTGTGTTCGACACTGCTTCACAAACATTCGCTCTTGGCAGATTTCAAATGAAGTGCATAAATAATTACTCAAAAACTTTTCACTGAGTTAAAACATATCATGTAGAGATTTAACGATTTTTGCTTGAGCATAAATATTTTTTTCGGCCGCAAGTAAATGCTTCAGCTGTCTTTTCGACGCTGCTTCACAAACATTCGTTCTTGGCAGATTTCAAATGACCCGTTAGTGTAAAGCATTTGTGAACGCATGCCAGTGTGATGTGGATAAAAAATTAGTGTGATGTGGAATATCATGCAAAAAGTTGACGGTTTTAGCTGCTGCAAAATTGTTTTATTTTCAACAGCAAGTAACTGCTGGAGCCGTCTGTTCGGCTGCTTCAAAAACATTCGCACTTGGCAATGCGCACTGCTTCACAAACATTCGCACTTGGCAGTCTTCAAACGGCCCGTTAGAGCAAGTCTTTGTAAGCCAGGAAGGGCATTGTGAAGAATAACACCCATTCATTTGCAAAACACCAGTAATTCAGTGTGATCTTTTCGCTGCATCCCAACAATACACACCAATGGAGATTTAGAGTTCAACAGAGAACAATAAATGTTACTGCCAACAATAGCTCGCATTGCACCCTTGCCGCTCGTCCTTTCCCATCACAACAACGCCAAGCACCTGAATGTGCGTGCACAACTTTTTCACAAATCTCAAACCATATTTACGATCAGTTGATAACAATGTTGCAGGTTTTTCCTCTCATTTCATGCACTACCATATTGACATGCGGCTGCTACAAGGGAATCACAACATGGTCTGTGATATTCACATTTTTTCTGCAATAACAACAACAGCAGAAGCGCTACTTTTCAGCATCCATGAGCTGACAATTGTCAAATGCTCAGGCCATGTTCAAATAAAATTCCGCCTTTTTTTTGTGCAAAGAAAATTTTGTGTGGCTTTTTCATGTGAAAACAAAAATTGTGTCTTTTATCATGGTACAATGTGTGTAATAATTTTTTCGTAGTTCAGTTTGAAGGTTAACTGATGCGAAACAAAATAGTGCTGTAAATTTTAGTCAAATCGAACTTAAACAGAGTTATTTAGCGATAAGGCCATTCTGTGTCAATTCTCAGCATGTGGTCAGGGTCAGCCTGCCAATTTTCCTGAAATTTTACTCAAATTGTCATTGCCCAATATGATGAACATCTGCAAAATTTGAATGAAATCTGTCAAGAAATGGCAAGATGGTTCTCAATGTTTTCACAGCGAAAAAATTTGACAAAGTTTGTGCAAAAACTACAAATTCTGTGTAATACAGAGGTCTTAATATTCATTATTTTTCATTATACCATTGTTATGCAAGCTAGCATTGTTACTTCACAAATTCATTATTAAATTCTAGAATTATATTCTGCAAAGTCAATCGCTAACTTAAGTGGAATGAAACTGAAAAATTTTGTTTCACTTCACTTAGCGCTTTGACGGCCACTAAAATTCGTACCTGGATTTCAGCCAAAAACCAGCAATTTTCGGTTGCCTTACCAACGCTATAGCTCCTCCGCCAATTGTGCTAGAGAGCTGTTCATGGGCCCAAACGGATCAACCAGTCTTCTTGTCTGCACTCGAAAAAAAATTTTATGGCCTGGGGTTGCGGAATTTTTGTGAGTGATGTCGTCAGTGAAGCAGTTTTTGAGTCATTTGGGTTCATGTTACCTGGCCTAGGGCCCAACCTCTAGGCCAAAGTATTTCGCTGAAGTCTGCATTTGAGTCCTGACTTTTAAGCCTTTGATCAGCTTTCTACCGTTTCTGGTTCGAAAGTTATGATCTAAAATACACAAATAAATTAGCTAATTAGTCAAATATTTTTATTACTTTAGATCATAACTTTTGAACCAGAAACCTCAGCAAGTCATTCAAAGTATCAAAAGACTCAGATTGTAGCCTAATTTCCAATCAAAACTTCAGCTAAATACTACCATCTAACAGTTTGGGCCCAAGGCCAAGTAAAGTGGCCCAAGGTGGCCGAAAAGTCCTCCTCTTATGACATCACTCACAAAAAAACCCGCACCCCCAACCATAAAAACTTTTTTATTAATTTCTCTTTTTTAATTAAAAAAATTTTTTTTTTAACGAAGTACATTTGGTTTAAAATTAAATACATCGTTTTCGTTCCATCATCTAAAGTAATAAAAATATTTGTCTAATTAGCTAATCAGATAATTTATTTGTTTATTTTAGATCATAACTTTCGAACCAGAAATGCTAAAAAGTTGATCAAAGGCTTAAAAGACTCGAACTTGAGCCTAGTTTTCAATGAAAACTTCAGCAAAACACTTTGGTCTAGCGGTTGAGCCCTAGACCAGGCAACATGAGCAAAATTACAGAAAAACTACTTCACTTATGACGTCACTCACAAAATAAAACGCATTCCCAACCACAAAAATATTTTTCTTTTTTTGTATTTTTTTTCAATTAAAAAAATATTTTTTTTAATACATTTGGTTCAAAATCAAATACATCGTTTTGGTTTCATGGTCTAAATCAGGGGTGGGCAAACATTTTCTACACAGGGCCACATTTAAGATCTTATTGTTACAGGGGGCTGCATGCTCGCAATACATATATTACATCTATCATCACTTTGAAACCTCAAAAAATATTTTACATGAGCTGCCACAAACTGAAGGTAACAATAGTCACTTCCGGTTGAGTAAAAACGCAGTTTCGAATGACACGTGTGGAAAAAAACTTGACAATTATAATCGATACAAGTACTTTCACAAAGATTCCAAATATGTACTATCTATGCAGGTATGTGTGACTGCTCTACGGGCCACACAAAATGCCCTCGTGGGCTGCATGAGGCCCGCAGGCGGTAGTTTGCCCACCTCAGATCTAAAGTAATAAAAATATTTGATTAATTAGCTAATTAATCAATTTGTTTATTATAGATCATAACTTTTGAACCAAAAACGCTAAAACGTTGATCAAAAGCTCAAAAGACTCAGTCCTGAAAATTGCAAGCTGAGGATGCGTAAGATGCGTAATTTTACGTGAAATCGATTTCCTATTAAAAATTTGCCGATCGATTCCTTGCTTACACCCATCGTGGAAAGTACATACTTGAATAGAGATATGAGCAAGTTTGAATCATCGCAAAAAGACGAAAGCAGATGGCAGTCGACTGATTCCTTGAAAGCATACAGAAACACTAGTGCTTTTAAGTGTTGATTCATGTCATGGCACAGGTGCCTTTTAGACAAGGCAGGGACGTTACTGCTTCCTAATACTATGCAATATTAGAAGGAAAATGCTGGCTGTAGCCTGTTCCAAACCACCCACATTAGCGACTTGCAGTGACAGCATTTCGTATTTTATCGGCTTTAATGCTTGTGACAAAACGGCCTATTGATGCAAATATCCAGCAAGTATATTTACTAGGCTTTAAAGAACTGAGTTTCAACATACTAGAGACCAGAAAATAGTCATGACGATAGTCGTACGGCAGAAGCAGCCA
>Ga0210059_1002453_pt1 | contig 29017 bp, 19 predicted proteins | sample Ectturendosymbi2_FD_188042 | JGI IMG/M metagenome (GOLD analysis project Ga0210059, IMG submission 188042) | Ecteinascidia turbinata endosymbiont from Florida, USA - Sample 2 (SPAdes) (version 2) | ecosystem: Host-associated > Tunicates > Ascidians > Unclassified | place: Key West, Florida...
GGTACAGTCTTGGTTCTCTTTTCTCTTCCAGCAAAAACAGCCACTGTACCAAGCTTACGCGCTTGGAAACGAAAGGTTTGGCCATTTCCCTTGTCATCTCAGCTCACGTTAGCAATCATCTGGTTTGCATTTCCCCTTGAACCGATTGTTTGCCACTCCCCAAAATGGCGATTCAAACTTTCAAGCTACTTGCTGGAGCACCCAGCCGGACTTGAACGTAACAACTAGTATGAAAACCAGCAGCTAATTTCCTGCGTAGCTCTGGGGTGCGGATGATATTATCAATTACTGTCACAACCGTCAAAATTTGAGAAGCAGCTTCGCTTTGAGCAGTTGACAGACAGCGATGTATTGTAGGGTGTTAAGTGACAGAATCACTCGTATGCATCTACCGGAACGGTCCAGGGCGATTCTATCTCGTATTATGTTTTCAGAAAACTGTTTTGAAGCGCCATTGAAGCTTTAAAAAAACTTTCATGGGAGCAGAAGATGTGGTTTGCCTAGACGACAACGTCAACCTTGGCCACACACCAGGCACGGTAGTGTAATTACTTGCAAGGCTCTGCTGGTGAATGGTAAGGTATATAAATTAAGCTCAATGCGCAGGGTGCAGGGTTAAAGGCTAGTACAACCTAAGGTTCGTTTGCCATATTCTGTGTGTAACTCGAGTGTCTTGCTACGAATCGTGCGCATATGTGCTGCTGATGGAAACAACAGTTGAAAAGGCACTTGTTTCATGTTCAAATGCGTTAGATCTGCATCAGAAAAGAGAGATTTCGTCAACAACAGCCAAAGGTGTTTGCTTGTGCTGAGCAAATGAGAAAAAGCACTGGGGTCAAACTGGAGGAAACTTCATTTTCAACGTGACTGGTTTAGTTCTTTTCAGATTTTGAAGCACTCTGTGCTTTGAAATGCATTCGATGTAACTCATTGTGTTTGCACAGATGAAAAATCCAAGAAAGATGCATCCGTTTCAGTGATTCACTTATTTTTTCATAGCAATGGCTATCAGACAAAAAATGAAGTGTTTTGCAAAAATGCGTTGGCAACAGTAAATATTTTTTTAAATAAATTCCGCCTGTGGTGGAAATACAGGTTTAGCCTCACATGGCATTAAATCCAATTAAACACGAAAGAAATACTTCATATGAAAGATAGAGTGGCACATTCTTTTGTAATCGTCTTTGGTTTTCAAAATCTTGGCAAACGCATCTCTGTAGCTTGATTTACATACGGTATTGTACAACAGCAGTCAATATTTACATAACATTACTTTAGTCCTGCTTGCCCGAAATAAGCAATCTTGTTGATTGCCATGGTCTCAACAACAGAACCACGTAATGGCGGTGTCCTAGCGTAATTAAAGCATTAACCTTTTCGAATCAGTGCTGTATTGAAAATTAAGGCACTGAGAAAGTGGCATGATACAGTAATTGAATATCAGTTTGTATTAACTGGTAAAGAGGCGAAATTGGGAAACCGACCAACAATTGTTGTTTTGTAGACTTTGTTTCTAATTTCTAAGTTTGTTGGAGACATGTGCAAGTGCGCCGTGGTACAGCGTTTGAGTCACAATAATATTCCATTTGCGTCCTGTTTACGTGAACTATAAAACGCAAAGAGCGCGCTCTTTGAAAAAAGAATGGTAACTTAAAACCTCTTGTGCGCGAGAGAGGCTGCTTGTTATTCAGCTGCAAGTAAATACTTTTTTATAATTTAAAAAAATAAAAAACAGGTTAGTTTTGTCAAAATAAACCAACACGGTTATTGCCTTTAAAACCAAGAAAGTTTAATTTCACTTACATCTACGAAAAAGCGACAACTCCTGAAGCTCTATCCACTGATCGTTAGTTGACCCGTAAGTACATTTTGCTTCCACAGTTTTCGTAACGAAATCAACCAGAAGTAATTTACCTCACGGTTTAAAACATTGTTTTTTTGGTGTCGGATGAGTTCCCTTCAAACAATTTGTTCTTTTATGTAATGTCAAAGAATTTTAAAGCAATAAAACGAAACAGGATTTTTTAGCTTTCGATTTTTATTGCAGACATCTCGAACCTTGGTCTTTTTTAAAAGTAGTTATGCACGGCTTTCCGAAGAAAGAAAAAAGTATTAGATATATTACTAATACTTTTTCTTTTCCGAAGAAAAAGTATTAGATGTTGTAGCGTTGCACTGCTCAGCGTGTGGGAATTGAAACGCACGTACCGGCCGCTGGATTCGCAGCCAACAACTACGAACTTTTCTAGTCTTTTCCACAGCGGTTTTGACGATCTGTTATCAATTTGCCATCAGCCTTTGAAATTTGATAACCCGCTAGAGTGACCGGACCTAAGTGGCCGTTTCATGCCCGGACTGACCGTCACTGAAATTTTTTTAAGAAGAGCAAAACGTCTACAGCATCTTGAAGAAAGAGATGGAATTAGCGGCTGCGGCGGCGATCCGTTAGCCGCTGCATGCCGGCACATTTGCAACGTGCTTCGACGCAGTTTCATCGCCAACAACCATTTTCCTGCTCTGCGATCCGGAAAAGCACTCTCTTAGCCTCTGGGCAGATCTGGGTTGAGTCGGTAAGTTTGTTCTCTATTAATCAGGAATAGATTAGGACGGCACACCTTCCAGGTAACCTTAGCAGTGTTACGTAGTTGCTTCACGTTTAACGCAGTGGCGAAAGTTGTTGAAACGCAGCATGAAAATGAACAAGGGGAACTTTCTCTTACACAACTGTTTTTGTAGTTTTTGGCTAATGCATTTTAAAACAGTTTCAGGTGAATTAAGCGAAGGCCAACAAACCGTTTTTCTTTGTCCGACCCACGTCACGGCGCGAGCTGCGATCGGGCTGCAATGCGAACGCCATTTTGTTTTTGCTGCGACAGACGACCTGTGAAATCACCGACGTTGGTGTCATGTCATGGCGGATCAAGTTTGCTTTTTGGGAAAAAGCCTTTGCAACAAAAGCATAAAATGTGAAATTTCGACTTTTGAAGATCAGCTGGAAACATCTGGACGAGCGGCTGAATGTCATTTTGAATGTTGCATTGACCAGTACTCGAGCTCAACAATTCCTGTTTTAAGCCGTACGCTTGGAACTAATGCACTTGCATAAATAGATTTAACTCAATAGATACCCATTATAGAGTGCTTATTAGCACAACACAAAGTCTATCGTCAAACGGAAGCGCAAGGTTTCCTGTTGACCTATCCCATACCCCCTCCAAATGCACTTTTCAGCTTGTTTTGTGCATTCCTATCAACATTTTTGAGCAAGTAAAGCTTTAGGAAAAATGAAGCATTTCTTTTGGGTCACCGAAGTAAAACAACTTACAGCATAGCTGGAAACCGCAATAAATAGATGGCAATATTCTGTCCAGCGCAATGTTGCGTATATGTTTGGTTGAAATCAATGCAAAGGTTTGAAAAGGAAGGGAAAAAAGAAGAAACTCGACGAGCAATTCGTAGCGTGAAGGTCTATTTTCAAAAGTATTGCAACTGGCTCTTTTTTGCTTTTCATTTTTTTCCTGGCAACCTTTCACTGTTACCGTGCAGGTAATCGTGACAAGGACGCGTGAACACTTTGCAAGTTGTCACTTGACAAAACTGATTACTCAACCCGAGACGGGTTCGGATTGAATCATCACAGAAGGATTATTCAACGAGAACAAACCGACGAAGCAGCGAGGACCCGCTTAGATTAACTGATTTCGTGTTTTTCGCTGTCGGATAAAAGCTGATTTAACCAAACCACTAGGGTGGCCATTACAAGCAAAACATCCTTACAATGTGGGAGAAAAAACCTTGTTCATCAACGCTTGAGGAGCATTTGACAAGCGTCAACACCTCTTGAGTGTATTGCATCGAAAGTTACCTTCATCGAAAGTTAAAATTGGTCAGATCTGAATGTCATTTTAAACCTGAATCTCTTTGCAGTGCAGAGGATGTAAAATTTACTTTATTCCATCTGAAGTAGAAAACTGTTTTAGTATCTCAACAGTAAAGGTAAGATATGCGTGGGAGCAAATCGCATTTTATATTTTAGCAAATATGGATTTCAAGGGCATGTTTCGATCTTAAATAAAACACTCGGAGAAATGTATTTTTTAACCACGATGTTTTATTTTCAACTAAATTTTGGGTTTTATTGCCTTCGTAACCAGACGTAAAACACCTCCCTACTTTTCACAGTCCGTTTAACTTCTGGTGCGACAAGTGCTACAATCATCCCTGTGTCGATTTGGTTTAAGCCTGGCCGTGAATGCTGCGGAGAACCCAGCAAACTTTCCCCCTACTTTATAATAAAACAAAAAAGAAATAAAAAATATAAACGCTGTCTTGTAATCGAAATCGCCGACAAAGTTGAGCAAAAGTCCAAGACAGAACCCTGCTGGGAAAGCCACAGAAGCGAGGTGACCAATCGAGACTAGGTCTTGCAACAACATGTTGACATAAGCTTGCCCGCCGTTACAGGTTGCAATGCAAACACTTGCGTGCTCGGAGCCTATCCAGGTATCCAGAAGAAAATCGTTACGACCTGACGCTCGGCGAATTACGGGCCAATCGTCTTGTTATCGCTGCCACGTTGGAATGCGTTTGTGACGACCCTGTCACGTGGTGCAGCGGCGAAGCAGGCGCATGTAGAAGTAAATTTGTGGGGTAAACGGCTCATCTCTGGGTCGCACAATGAAAACAAGCTCTGGGCGGCGCCACTCGAAGCTGTGCGAAGCAGAATGTGATATTTGGTCTTGTTGATACAACGAACGCAGTCATTAATTCGATAAGGTTTTCTCCAACTGCAAGAAGCGCTTTTTTCGTTGAACAGACTTCACTGGGAAATTGGCGATCGGGCATGAGAGATCGCTTGGAGAAACAAATCAGTTTTGCAAAATTCTTCATATGACGCTCCGAAATCGTACTTTTTACTGAAGACGCGCCTCTAAATGCTCATGTTAAGCTAGGCTTTTGACCTAAAAAAAAATATTTTGCAGCAGTTGATTGCGTTTTTTCGGACGTGACTTTGAAAAAACATGCCTTTTCGCAAACTTGTTTTATTGACTTTACATTCTTAGATGGAGTAAAAAGACTGATGAAACATCCTTTTTAGAATTTGAAACAACCACAGCTACGTTCGAATATTGTTGAAATCTTTTGAGAAAAATGAGAATTTGTTTAGTTGTTTCGTGAACCGTGGTTGTTTGACTTATTTGATTTCAATCGTTCATTACAAGGCAATCTAATGAAATGAAATATTTCAGCACACTTTTGTGTTTCGACTGTATTTTTCTGGTGGTGCTAATAACTTTAAGAGCAATTTTTTTCCTTTTTTTCTCCACAGATAATATGATTTGAGAACAACTCAAAGAGCTCTCCCACCAGATCGCCATCATGCTGCGCCTACGCCCTGTTGGCAACTGTCGCCAAAGCTCACAAACTTGAGCACGCACCGATTTCATTTGACACTTGCGTCAACGACGGTGTTGGGAACGCACTCATTGCAGGAAGATGGCTGGTGGTTGCATGATTGCTCTGGGCGTATGATTGCTGCTGAACAGCTGGAAACTTGGAATATGGGTTTTTGCAAAGACATCTACACTGGAAAGCTGAAATTTTGCAGCATTGCGCTTTAACAAAGACGTCTGTGTAACAAAGCGTTGGTAGAATTGCAGTAAATCGTTTCCGTTGGCGTTTATAGAAAAAAACATAGAACATTTCGTTTTTAATATACAGTTTCGTCAATTTTTCTCGCATAGAACTTTAATCTCAATGTAAAAAAGGCAGCTTCTGCGCAGTAAGAAACTAACCATAAACATTAAGAACCACACAACTGGTCTTTTTTGACAATTCGTTCACGTGAACTTGTCTTTGAAGATTGCTTACAGCATTTTTGTTTTGGAGGTACGAATCTTTAATATGTATCCGTTATTGCTTAATATGTATCCGTTATTGAAAAGCACTGCTGCTGAGCAAATCTGTGAAGTTTTCTCTCTTTTATCACAGTGTCGGAGATTAATGTTTCCGTTAGGAGGGAGGTGTTTTCAAAATTCCGTGAGGTCCTATGTTTTTAATTGTTTTGAATAATGAACCCCTGAAATAAATGATTTGTAGAAATTGGTGCAAAATGTGCTGTATAGCCTGTACATGAAACTATTGATATGCGTGGCTCAGATGAAAATAAATGCTTTATGTATGCGTTGCAAAAAGCGAACAAATAAACAGGAGAATTTGAAGATTCGGTTTTATGGAGTTGATCAGACTTGTGCATGAGACTTGCTTATAAAAAAAACGATTTTGAAACTTCATTCTTATCAAAAATATGCGGTGTTTAGGTAAGTGTAGTGCAACAGGAAAAAATCTAGAGAAAAAACATTGGCGTTTGTCATGCTTATGGGGTTTATCGAACACCAAAATGTCAGTGACCTTGTCAATGTTTCCTGCAACATTTAAATGTTTTCCTTTGAATAAAGTACCGGTACTCATCTTACCCAAAGCACATATGTTAAATTTCTAAACGTAACAGGTTCTTTCATCAGTCGCCTGTAGTTTGGCTGAGCTCTTGCAACTCAACAGCAAATGAAGCACTTGTCAGTGATTGAATTTTTTGGGAAGTAAACCAGAAGTGGGTAAATATTTCACTTAAATTTTCTACGGAACGTGTTAGGGGGTATAAACCAAACAGATTAAATAGGAGGGGTTATGATCTAACGCCTCTTCGCTAATAGTGGTTCTCAGCAATTTATGCTAATCACGAAGTAAGTTAATGGCTGTCATCTTTTTTAACCTCTTTAGTTTTTGTGTTTTTCTTTTGTCTAAAGTCTAGCGACTGACTCGCCACCAGTGCAGCATTTACTGCGAAAGCAGCCGCGTGGACCACGGCGCAAGCAAGTGTTGATGGATGCGGCTGACCACTCGTGACATTCAGATCGCAGTGCAAAGCGAGTATAATGAAACTTTTATTTTTGTCGAAAGAAACAAACTTGTACTTGTTAGCAAGGTAATGATATGTGCAGTTTGACTGTTGAAAATGAAAACGCTTCGGCAAACGTAATGGCAACACACTATCCAAGTTTCACGGCAGCTCATAGGCACCAATAGAAATATATAACGAAAAGGGAAGCTTATGTTTTTTAGGTCATCTGCATTGTTGGATCGATTGTATGAACCTTGACAGATATGACTTGACAAACCTGCAGTGAGCGCATCAGTGCATCTGTAACAAACGCAGATCAATCTCGAATCACATCAAACATCTCAATTTTTGCGCTTCGAAAGGACTGTCTGTGAATTTCGCTTGAAAGGATGGAGCAGTAATAAAACAGCCTTTTTGACATTTTTTTCTGGCTAAGTGAGAAGAAGGACATTGTGGTACTATTGTTTATGCATATGTGCCTGCCGGGAATTTGTTGGTAAATGAAGGAAATTTTAAGTGGCCCTGAACGAAGAGAGGAATCGGAATGCAATGCTGCAACTGTTATCGCATTAAATGAGAAAGCCATTTTATTGCCATCTGACTATTATCTTTTATTTAAATTTGCGCACAAAATTTTTAATATGAATGAGATTTGTCCATGGTAAACATTTTTTTCCAATTTGCCACAAATCAAATATTTAATGGTAGTTTTTCGCGTCCGAGTTCTTTGCTTGGGTATTCTGTTGTACTTACAAAAAAATTTCTGTATTACTTACATACAACTCTTTTGCAATGAACTTACGTTTGTCCTCTGAGCGGCAGATATAACTGCCACCATTTTAAAAAAAATAAACATTTTGAAAAGACTGCTTTTTGGGTTTATTTTTTAAAAAATGTTTTTGAAACGTAAGCACGAAAATTCACTTTCAGTACTGACAGTTAAATTTTGGATAATAATGCTCAAGTATATTAAATTACTGGAAAGCGGTTTTATTGTCCATGAAATTGCTCGTTATACTTGCACTGGAGAGTTTCTCGTGGAGTCGAACAGCAGTGGCACCAGGATTGCTGCAACTCGACTTGAAACTTCTAACGCATGTGTATTTTTCTTATTGTCAAGAATATTTTTCACATGACTAACGTACTAAAGCTTTTTTGAAAAGACCTCATCCTCAAAAAATTTTATATTTGCGTTTGGGCAACAACCAAAGGTGACAACTTGCCTTATTTCTGCTTACTTGTGTCGGAAGTGTTTTCGGTTTGAAACAACCCTGTTGCAAGAAAACATTGACGCTGATCGGGCAGCAGCGGATCCCAGTTAAGAAAGATTTTGAAGTGTTCTTTTATGTAAATTCAAGCTTCACAACTTGGCTGTGATTCAGAATGTGTGTTTACCAAAGACACTTCTCCTTCTTAGTTTTTTTGATAAGAAATGTAATCATACTGGATATTTATGCTATGCGGGAGGCTGAGGACCATAAGAGGATCAAGGCAGATATGTGAAGAATATTTTTTTTGCGAATGCGTAATACTTTCTTTATCACTGCCATTTCTGTGACTATAGGGAGGTGGCCAGCAGCTTGTCTGCAACCAACAAGAGTACAAAGAACGATAAACGTTGTATCAACAACTGTTAGAGTTAGTTTGTGGGTGCACAGGCGAAGTTTAAATTGGTAAAGTGACAATCAAAAAACTCAAAACCCGTGGGTGTGGTTCAGTTCGAGTTCAGTGAGCTGTTTGCTTGTGAAGGCCAACAGTCAGTTCTCCACCACAAACGCAGCACAAAGCTTGTTTAAAACTATACATGATAGCTTGCTGTAATGAAGGCAACTGTCAATTACGCAAGGTGTACAAAGCAACCGAAACACTGCAATTAGTTTGAACTTTTGCCGATAGCAGTGTGGCTGCTCACATCGGTTCAGCTAATTATATCAACATGCATTTCAGGCTGTATACACAATTTTCAACACGACTAAGCACGGAAAATGAATTTTCACTCTTTGAAAACAAGCTCCCCAGCATTCCATAAAAAATATTAAAACGGGGCCAATACGTAGAAGATCGTACTAAATTGGGAACGTATATCGTTGCACTCAGTGGAAATGCTTCTAAACATGCACACTCACTGCCAGATATATCCGACGTGAAGTATATGAGGACTTTCATCTCTTTCTTATAAAATTACTGTAAACTGCTCAGTTTATGAGAATCGATGCTACGTGTGGAACCATCATTGCATGAGAGAGCAATCACTACAAACAATATTTCTAAACCTCTACTGGATGTTAATGCTGTCTTTGAGCTTGATTATTCACGCGTCAGGCACTGAAGGAAAATTTCTTGCTTTATTGATGACATAATTCCAGTCATACCTGGTCATTCCACTACGTTCTAGAAGCACTGTTCTATGAGTGTTCTATACACGAAACGAAAGCATAAAAACTGGCAATCCACCAGCAAGTAAAAAGAATTTTTCTCAAAGGCACTGCAGGTACCAGCGAAGAAAACACGCGCAGGCACAGCATAAGGCATTCATTCGTAACCGAAAAAACTTGTCGTAATGATCACGTGGTCATGTCACAGTAAAGTCGAATATGACGTTTGTAGAACTTGTAACATAAGCTTACCGGGTGTGTACTTGCAGTCGCTTATTGTTACGGGACTATTCCACTGCCACTTTCCATACAGCACAGGGGTGGGGAACCTGTGGCCCGCGTGAACATTCAATATGGCCCGCATCAGAGTTTTTATGACCCAAGTTAGAACACAACATCGCGTCAAAACGAAACTCCATGACAAGCAGACACATACACAGTAAGTCAAGAGAAGTCCTTCACTCCTTGACGTGGTTTTCTCTCTTTGTTTTCCTTTGGATGATAAAGGTAGAATTTTGAAATGGAATTAATGATTTTTTGCGGCCCGGCGGCGACATTCCACAGTTCATGCGACCCGCGAAAGTAAATAGGTTCCCCACCCCTGATAGCAAGTAGATTGGGTTAAATAAATAAAAGAACGTGTCACTGAACACACTGCAAGCCTGCGAAGACTTCGTATTTTGCTTAGATGACAAACTGTTAGACGTCTCTTTACAACGATAACATCTCATTAGGCCCCTTGCTAATGTCAATTTCTGGTAACAAGGCGAATTCTTTCTGTTTGAATATATGAACATGTTCTTTGATTTGCATAAAACATTTCGATTTTGGATAAATATCTATATACTAAAATATCACAATAAATGCCTCCCAAGTCTGCTTCTACTTAATTAAGAAACCCCGTAATTCGTTGAATTAGCAGAAGTTCATGAAACCCGTTCCACAGGTCCACGACGGAAAGTAGAGGTTGCTGAAGGAAATATGTGAATTATCAGCATGAATCTAGTGGTACTGACTTTTTCCAAATTGATAAAAGGAGGTTCTGCACCATATGACAATCGAAAGCCCAACTTGGTTCTAAATCATGCATTGCAACGATGACTGATGAGTAAGCTACACCAAACAGACGTGCGAAGAGTTAACTCTTCGCGTTACAACCAGTTATTTGAATGACTGAACGACCAGTGGTGACTTATAATACATTCTGTTGGCACAATAACAGTTGCACGCGTGACTCAATTCGGAGTTTTACGTTGCCCTGACCAACTACGAGGATTACCGTTCAAGTCCTGAGAGTTATTCCGAACTGGTTTCTTAATTTAGGAAAAGCATGACTTGGGGGAAGTCACAAATCGCTCTGTTGCGTTTTGAACTTGCAAATAACCATCCTCGATCAGCGTAACTTGTGGCAGCGGTAGCGATAGTTGCAAGAATTTCCACTGTACTCTTTCGAAATTGATTTGCCAAGCAAAATGAAGCAAAATGGCCGACCGCATCGTTTGCAGCAGCGCCATTGGCCACAAGCAACAGAGTTCGCAAAAGCGGTGGTATAGTACGTTAGAAGTACAAAACCAGGTGAAGAACAGCACGCTCGAAACACTGAATGAAATAAAAGCAATAGCAGAGGTGCTCAGCAAGGAAACGATCTCGGGTCGAAGACAACAGGAGAAGTACCGTTTGAAGGAAGTACTTGGCTTAAAACTAAAATTACAAAAAAAGCGGTAAATCTACCCTTTTCACGCAAAAAAGGTATGACGCTTAGAAAAGAATAATTAACCCCAACCGACGGGCTGCAATTGCGCCAGAAGCAATTTCACATGGTTGGGATATACCTTTCAAACCCGCTGTAGCCGGTCGCAGATGAACGCATGTACAAATTGTTTGATAGGCCATTGATCTGCGTGGGTGCCTGGAGCGACCCAAAGTCGCTTGCAAAGCCGGCCGAGGCGGCATCGGCCGGGTAGTGATGCACCGGGCTGGAAAAACTGCCGGGGTATCTGCTGTTGATCGGCAGCGACGAGATGCGCTGACTTCCGGCCATAGCGTAAGAGCTGCCCGATGTAGTTCCGGCCGAATACGACGAGACGTTGACTGACAGCGACCCAGGCGAAGCGCCGTGAAAACCGTACGGTGACATTGTACTTGCTGGCGATGGCCCACTGTCCGACGGGCCTCTCACCGAAGAGGGGTTTACCGACGTAAAGCCCACCGGAGGGCTCATGGTGTTGTGGTGGCCCGACGGCGCGTCATGGCTTTGTCCTGCTCCGGATGCGGACGAATCCCGGTCTTGGTGGCCAACAACAGGCCCAGTTGGCCTCGCGGAACCGAGACCGTCGCCGCGACGCGAGTCCATGTAAATCGAACTGGGCATGTCGGTAGAGTCGGAAACGCGATTTGAATGTCCGATGATGTTTTCAATGCTAAACATGCGTGGGTTTGCTGGCGAGGGCGATGGCACCATCGGTGCCTGGGGGTAGTGGGCCAACATCTGGTGCGACACGGGACCGGCAGCACCAACGGAGTGCATGATTGGCGGCAGGTAATTGGCAGCCATGGGCTGTGGATAGTAGGCGTTGGCGGGGGGGTGGTGCGGGGGATAGGACTTCATGGCGCTGGCGGGAGAAAACGCGGCCTGGTCCTGCATGTACGAGTTGAGGAGGGCTTTCTCAGACTCAGTGCGCTTGAATCGCTTGCGACGTCGCAAAAAGGAACCGTTGTCGAACATGTCTTCGGCCGCTGGGTCCAGGGTCCAATAATTGCCCTTTCCTGGCTTCCCGGGCTCCCGCGGCAACTTGATGAAGCAGTCGTTCAAGGTGAGGTTATGTCTGATCGAGTTCTGCCACTTCTTGTTCTGTTCGCGATAAAACGGAAATCTGTCCATGATGAACTTGTAAATGTGACCAAGGGTCAGTTTCCGTTCGGCAGAACTGGCGATCGCCATGGAAATGAGAGCAATGTAACTGTACGGCGGCTTTCCCCTCTGGATCGGCCTCTTGCGCCTCCTTCCCGAGCTTGTGGTTGTCACAACATCGGCCTCAGATGGCTTTGCCGATGAATCTACTTTAGAAACTTTTTGTTCGCTTTTGCTTTTGTCAACCGCGTTACCGCACTGGTCATCGTTCGCGCCTCCTTCGCTGACGCACGCCTCGCTCTCAGCGGCAGGCTCACTGGCTTTTGTCGCCGACGATTCCAGATCAGACATGCTTTCGGGAAGGTCACACAAAAGCTCCTGCTTGCACAAGTCCATCTTCGGACCACTGCTGCATGAAGCGTCGTCGCTCTGGCCCGTCACGGTCTCGCGAGGCGAATCCTCGTATGCGGGAAAGACCCTGCTGTCGGCCGAAGACGACAAGACGGCCTCATGGTAGGAGGACTGGCACTGCTGGACAGAAGAGACAGCTTCGTTCGGTCCCAAAGATTGGATGCGACAAACTGGTTCGGCCTGATGCTGCTGTTGGGACAGGGCAGGAACCTGCGATGAGAAGGGCGACCCGAGCTGAGCTTGCATCTGCGTGTAATGACGGTCGATGCGATCAACGCTGACATGATTGAGATGACTTGATTCGGAGGACGAGAAGGCGTGGCCGGGGTGTTGTTGTGACTGAAATTGTGAATAAGGGCTGAAAGGCGCGGCGACCGCTGAGTTGTGACGAAGCGACTCGCCTTGGTGGTGAGCGGAGGAAGGGTGGTGATGGGAGGTTGGGTTGTAGGAACCTTGAACCTGCAAGAAAAAAGCAGCTTATCATTTGCAGTTCTTTTGCCTTTCTTTTTCATAAAAAACGGAGGGGCTCTTTGCCTGAATTCCGAATACAAAGCAATATAAAATTTTGTGTTGATACGGTTACTTGTTAAAACTCAAAGGCACGAAACACACATTAAACCTAACAATGTGGTTTTGCATTGCTGAACACTGAACTTGCACTTCAACTGCTGTCAAAGTTCACACAATATTCGCTTTTCTGCCTTGATACCAGATAAAGCAGTCAGTCATCTTGGTTGGTGGGTTCTTCCTATTCGTTAATGCCTGTAAGTCTTCGAACCTTTTTCATCATTTCAAATGCTTTTCAACTAAATCAGTTACAGGTATTTCGCGTCGGTGTTTTATTCAAAAAGTAGGGGCATAACCTGTAAAAGATTGCTGGAGCAGTTCTGACGAAGCAACAAAGCGAGGAATAGTAAAAACGTGAATAACTTTAATTCCGAGCCCAAATAGGCCACAAGTACCGTTTTTCAAGTCTTCGGTATGACTCAATCGGGAATGATGAGACCACGCCCAGGTAACCAGTTTTAGTGACACGTGCCCAAGCCACTCTAACACTTCGCAGGTATCAAATCAGTTGTCAAATTGAAGTATCAAAAACCTCATATGTATTTTTTGAACGATCTATCAATTTATGTCTGACTCTGACAACAACACTTTGGTCGGAGAGAGATCTGAGGGAGGTCGACCGCTTCCTTATCTTGGAAAGGGACGACATTACCTTGTTGTTTTATGCTGCACTTCAATACTGGCGGTTTCTGGTCGTTTTTGTGAAATTTCATTAGAAAAATATTTAGCACTCCTGGTTGATGGTAGGACTGGCTGTTCATTACAAAGCATTCTTCCACTTCTTAACACCACACCTCTGTCTAACACGAGCGTTAAATTTCGTATGAAAATATTCGCAGATTTAAGCCTGAGTACCGTCGGCAAAAGGTTCGTTTTCCTTTCCATTCATTTCATGGTCTTTAGCTTTTGGGGCCTGTAAGACTACGCATTTTCTTGAATTGCCTTGATTCTTCTTTAACAAATTCGCAACAATATCCGACACACACTTTTGTAGAAAATTGTCACCCGGGTAGGTCTCTGCTATGTTGAGTCAGAGTTAAAAATCCGTGAGCTTGTTATAGGTTTAGAATACCACACTAGCAAGGAAAGTAAAGAGCAACCACTGAGATGCAAAGTACTGGTGCAGTGACGCCTTGCAGCCCACCATAGGTTGAAATAGTGCATTGCGACAAGGATTAGTTTGGTGCCACAATTCTTGGCCCTCGGCTGTTTCTACTGCTGTTGCTGCAAAGTGTGCTTAATGGCGTGAAACCGCTTCGCTTTTACAGCCGAAGTTTCACAATGGTTTATTACTTTTGTTTCAACCGCCAACCAGCGAGCCATGCTGCGTGGTCTCCATTTTGCCAAGCGCTTTAATACTTCTAGCACATCTCTTTAAATTTTAAAAAAGTCACACGAGCTTTACGTAAGGTTTTCGTTCTATTGGACTTTGGCTCATTGATAGACTTTTCAGCAGTAATGTAACATCGGGAAATTTGCAGTTGGTGGTGGAATCTAATGTGAAAGCTATGGTCGCAAGCCATGTCGAGTTTGCTGACCAGAAATGCGCATTTGATTCGCGATTGCAGACTTTGACTTAAATGGCTTCAGCTCTGTGAGCATAGTTTGTTCTTTAAAAAAATCCAATTCACATATATTAAAAGCATTCTTTTTCAATATGTAAAACGTTCTTCATACTACATACATCCAAAATCTGTTGGTCAAAAATCCTAGTTTTGTTCAAACGGTTACTTCTTTCAAATTCCAAAATGTAAATTCGTAGCAGAATGTATTTTACACACGGCTTGAATGTTGCCTAACAGTCCACCACTGCAAGAACAATTTCTTGAGCTAAAAACAGGGAAGATTGGCTTCAAGATTTACTGAACTTGCAGATCAAAAAGTTGTCCAGAGAATTAAGGCTGCAAATCGGAATTCGATTGCATACGTATTTCAACGTTCAGTGATGAAATTTAGAATCGCAAGCAAAACGATTCGAGATCAGTGTTACACGCCAAACATTGCAATTAATGCTTCTGAGTTCTGCGTTGGAAACAACAGGACAAGTTGGCCAAACCCTGACACTTACAACTGACATAAAGTAATACATACGCTTCGCAATGGGCTCGCACACAATTTTGCTGCACAATTGCCTGAAGCCTTAAATATCCAGCGTAAAGAGGGAATAAGCGTGCAGCGGAAAGTACGTGCAATACGTCGGATCTAGAGATGCAGCGACTACATTTCAAATACAAAAATCACCTCAACTTAACCTTTCCTTAATGGAGTAAGACTCAATTCGCGAAAAGTTAAATGTACTTGGAAATTCACTTAAAAATTGATTATTCGCCTTTTGCAAGATAATCCTGACACAAATCTACTACGACGACCTCAGCCAGGCGTTTAATACTTCTAGCACATCTCTGGGAAGCAAACGAGATAAGCAAGTCATTTTTCGAAATTTCAAACTCTGCTTCAGAACTCAAGATATTTTGAGTTTTGACCTCCCAATTACTTCATTTTTATGCAAGTTCTTTGAACCTTATTGCAGCTTGGCCACGAGAAATTTGCATCCTCAGCGCTGTTATTACTATCTAGATACCTCCAACATTTGTAAGATGCGATCCTTTTTCTCAAACACTTTTCTTTACTAAGAGAGGACAGTAGTGGCATTTTAGTTTTTTTATTTATATAATACTTTGAGTGTGGATATATAGTGGACATATTAGTGCTTAACCTCAGACCCTACAGATATAAGGCAAAAGACAAGTAAAGCAAAAGTTGAATTCAATTCAGTTGCTTCTTCGACTCAGTTTTTTATTTTAGCCGGCAATTAAATAATTTTGAAAAACGCCCGTGTACTTGTGAACACTGTTTTATAGTTGCAAGCAAATAACTTTGAGAGATCTTTGTCTATGGAAAGAAATCCTTTCTCAGCAAACAATCAGACACTAAGATCTTACAGAATATATATTTCGCCTACGAAGTAGGCATCAGTAGCTCTTATTCAAGTAGAAGAGAGTCCTCCATTGAAATTTAAGCCGTTTTGACAAAAACAAATAAGTTGTCATGGAATACTGCAACACAACCAAGAAAACCGAAGGATATGGAGGGGAACCATTTTAATGAGATGTTTATCCCATTTTCGCACACTGCGTAGAGTGAGCAACAAATAGCAACATCAGCAAATTGTTCAATTCAATTATTTAGGACGTGGGAAATTTTATGACCTGTAAAAAGTTACTGAGTGGTTTACCCTTGCCACCCAAGTGAGGTATTGGAAAACACTACGTTTCCTCAGAATTTGCTTCTGCTTTTCAGTTTGAAAAGCTGCTCCTGCCTGAACGAAAAGTGGTCGAGGTGATGATGAGTTTGTCCCTCGTGTTTAGTTCAGTAACAGTGGTTTTGAATATTCAAAATGTATTCAAACCTTGACAGAATGTTTTAAATCCTTAGATCCTTGTGTAGAAATGCGGAACCCATTCTATCTTGAAAGATCATTTTAGCAAACTTGAGTGTATCTGCTGTTGTTTAGACCAGGAGTCTCCAAACGTCTTTGTCCGAGGACCACATAAGCTGTTACACAGCAGTCCAAGGGCCGCACATAATACGTAATATCATTGTTTCGGGATACGTTGCATTTTACCAAGTCAAGTAGTTTTTCGTAAATACATTATTTTTTCATTATTGACAAAATGTCTTCGCAGTCCGGATGAAATGGCTTCACGGGGCCGGATTTGGCCCGCGGGCCGTAGTTAGGAGACCCCTACTCCAGAGTATACGAAGAATTAGATAGAAAGCGGTGAGCATTCTGTTTTTTTATAATTGTTTTTTTTATAATGAGTTGTGCAGCTGCGATCTTTGGTAAACGTAGTCACTTAGCACACAATGAAAAGGGTGCACCGAGAATCATCATGTTGGTTTTGAAAAGGAAGCTCTAGTTTCTTTTCAATATTTGTGCGGTAAGAACCACTTTTGTGGTGAACAAAACCCGGCCTTGTAATCAGCACCCCGAAAAATTCAAGCGAGCACTTTGGTTGTCGGTTGATATGGTTGCTGATAAAACAGCAGTGGATGTTCAGGAGAATAAGAGCGGTTGTTTGAAAACCTGAATCACCGTAAATTTTGCTGAGGGAGGGATAAGGGGAAGATACTTTGTTTAATGATGTTTTAAGTATTTTGCTGCAATTGTTTTATTTGGCAACTGCGCGGTTTGGCAACTGCGCGGTTGATCAACACTAGAGTAAAGATTTTATTTATTTTTTGACATAAAACATGCGATAGGACTGCATGGGCTTATTTGGAAAACATCGCTGAAATCGCCTGCGAGACTTGCACAGACTGGAAATTTACTATCAAGCGGTAATTTGACAAAATGCAAGTGATGGAATTTTTTTCAAAATAGTTGAATAGCTTTACTGATCACATAAAAGATTATTCGTCAGACATTACTCCAACATTTCACATATAGTTTTAGTCACTGGAACCCACTTAAACAATTGACAGAAATTTTATTGTAAGTTAACACTAATCCTAGTTTCTAATCTTAAGAACTCATTGTTCCAGAAGAGAGAGAACCACAAATAATTTGCTCAAACAACGCATTTTTGAATCCGTGCATCGTCCCTAACATGCGTTCAACAGCATCAACAAGATTTCAACATCATCGTTGGTGCGGTGACGTTATGGACTGCGCTGTGCTTGAAAAAATGGCGGCAGTGCTCGACGTTTGTGACACGTCGCCCAGTTATCGCTGTGGTGCGATGCTTTTGTCAAAGTCAAGCCGGTCAAGAAAGCCAAGGTAGGGTTGAAAGACGCTCTGTTTGGACAAAGATAACCGCGTATCTGTTCTATTGAACTGTGTGGGTTACACAAGACTTAGTAGGTGCTTTCTTTCTTGTATCCACCCGCTGGACAAACATTGGTAATGCGAGCACGTCTCTTATTTGCTGAGCAAAGAGATACTTATTCATTGAATGGTGCTGGTCTGGTCCATTCTGTCAGTATCATTACATCGTTCTAAACTTCCTATCCAATTTTATGGGTGTTCCAATGGAAAGGAAAATTTTGAAATCTCTGAGAAAACTTTCTGTTGAACAATTTTTCTTTCGCGTTAAAGTACTTTTTTGGTATAAAACTATGCCTTTCCTTAATATTCTTGCTTTGATTTGAAAGTAAAATATATACTATATTTTTCGATATAAAATTATGGCTTTTCTTTAATTGTTTCTTCTAAGGTACTTACGGGCTTTTTAACAACTCTCAAACGATACAAGTGGACGCGTAACCAGAAAAATATTGGGGAGGAGGCAACAATTGCCTATTTGAATAAGTAATTGACTTTTTGCGTTCATAACAGTTTTACGCAATGTTTCATTAACCGCCGCCCAAAATTTGGCTGACCCGACCGCGCCTATCGTCCCCCCAGCTACAAAGTTATATCAAAAACTAAAAAACACAGAATTTTCAGGGCAATTAGTCAATATGCTCCGTAAATTTCGGTCAAAACATTCGATCTTTAACGCCTAAATTAAACAAGCTATACATTTTTATTAAATGGGGTTGCAATGAAATCACAATAGCTTCAGTGACGAATACGACTTGCCCTCTGTTGGATACACTGCTGCATATAGGCTGCGCCATAAGATGCAAGTCTTAAATAAAAAATCTTACCTCCCGGTAGTATGTCAACATTTTATCACGCAGACCTCCAGCAGCAAAACTACACTTTTAAAAGTAAACTCCAAGAACAGGTGTTTTACCTTTACCAGTAATTTAAACATCAATAAAACAAACTATACAATTCTACACAGTAAAAAGTCGGGGTTAGAATTATTTTTGCAACATTTAGACGTTTGTAAATAGTGAGCAATCTGGATCAAGCGATTGACCATAGTCTGTCTATCTCTTACAGGATTGTTTTCCTCAGCAGTGGATATAAAAAAATCTGTTCACGGTTATTCAACAACCACTGTCAAACGACGAAACAACTTCTGGAGCTTTTTCTCTCTCAAAACTTTCCATCGCTGAAGGTCTGGCTGGTCAAAGAACAAGCTCAAAACAAACACCTACAAATTTCTAACAGTGCCACAGCAGCAACTTGCCATGATGTGAGACGAGGTAACAATCAGAAAGAAGTGCTACAAACATAAGCACTTGAGTCCTTGCCACCCGAGTCCATCATTGACAAGTCAACCCACAAGCTGCAGCCTCTTCCAGTACTGCCAGCTTAACTTTTTCGGAATGTGTGACTTACACGAGAGCTAAACCAAACCTTTTTTCTGTGATCTTGCGTTGCACCATTGTACATGTTTTTCCTGGTCTTACTTTCTCGGCCCAAATTTTTCGCTTTAAACGGAATATGTATTGAGACATATGCCACGCCGCTATTACACTTTACGTGGAAACTTTTTCCCACGAAACAAGATGGCGTCATCGACAAAGACGCCATTTTCTCAAACTGTATACGAACTTGAAACAGTCGTCCAACTGACGAATTCTACCTGGTTTCGGCGATCTAATTTAACATCACCAAAGCTTCGTTAAAAGTTCAAACCGACTGTTTTGTAATAGAAAAATTTATCCTTACTTTTTTACTGCGCACATCAGAAAGAAACTCCGTTCAAGCAAGAGTCCACCGGCTCAATAACTTGCGCAACTGCAGCTGCAGGAAATGATGTACGACAGCGAGACCCCCCAAAAATATCTCGTCAACTGTTTTTACCAACGCCGTCCACCTATCCGTCTCCTATCACGAGCACTTGATGTCCGACGGAGCGGGGAAAAGTCCGGTCCCGCCGCCGGTTCTCCTGAAAACGCACACGACCCTCGCCGGCGCTCGCCTCGCTGCAGCCTCCATTTCGTTTCGCTTCATCGGCAGTCTTTCATTTTTTCCCTTTCCCATTTGCGAACTGGTTTTGGTTTTCAAACCTTTCCGCGCAGAAAAATAGCAATAACGCGATAAAAACACATGACTCGAATCTTGGAAACGCACTGAGTTTCTGGCCGAAAAGCTTGTTTTTTGGTTTCTGCCAGGCCGGTGGCCGCTTTCGTGGCGCCACCGACCATCGCTCACTGATCGCGATCTGTCACAAAGACCTTGTGTGGAAAATGACATGATCGCAAAAGCTAAAAGGCGGCAAGAGCAAAACGCGTTTTGGTTTTTGTAAATTCGTTTTTGTTTCAAATGTAGTTCGACATAATGAATAATGATAATGTCAATGTTTGACAGAAAACCACTTAGATCATAGATTAACGAAGTCCAAAGTGATTTCTATGTGAATGTTTGCGGTTGGATCTTCAAGGGCAAAGAACAGGTGACATAAAAACTTCTTGAGGTAAAAGTGTCAATCTACAAGGTCCTAACCCTTCAGGAAACATCCCGGCTATTGTGGTACTTTGAACAGCAAATATTCAGTTTAATCTTGCTCTGAAAGTTTTTCTTGCGTGGTGGCGTTGAAAAAAATGGCACGCGCAATTGGCCACCGCCGCCCAAGCAAAGCGGCTCGGCATCGCATCTTTACCAGCTAAGCCCCAGTCGACGTACCTGACGCAGTGCTGCGGGGGAACGCTCGCTTGAGTCATCGTGAAGCGGAATGGGAAACACTTCGCCGTCGACAATCCCGCTCGCCCGACTGACAGGGCTGCTGGTTGACTCGGCTTGCCGGAGCGTCAGCGGAGGGAGTCGTATGCCCGGAAGAACGGGGGTAGAATCATGAAAAGTTTTTCTGCCCTTGCTGTCAAGTGCCTTGTCGGAGACGAAGTGGTCTTGTTGTTTTGTCTTGCATGAGCTATCCTGGGTTGGCTTGCCGGCGTTGTATCGATCCTGGACGCCGTAAACTTGATGCACAGGATCGGCAGCGAAAGATGTAAATGAGGGGTCGCCTGTCCAATTGCTTGTCTCATAAAAGGGGTAAACAGCATTACTAATGTAGGGCTGAAAAGCGCTTGTTCCCTGACATTGAGCGTTGTTAGAAAAGATGTGATGGTCATCGTTGTACTGCGAACTTGCCAACGTCACAAAGGGCTGCACAAATGGGATTGACTGGTGTTTACAACCGTCAGTTTGATTGGATACGGATGAGTAGATCGCTGACGCTGTAACTGGATGCGAGCTTCTCGAAGGTGAAGACTGCGCACTAGCTTTTGCCACATCCATGGAAAGCAATCGAGGAGAATCGCCTTGGTTTGCAAAACCATAATCCGGAATATTTTCTGGCAAAAATGAAAAATAATTAAAATTTCAAGTTGTTTTGTACGTTTTTGATTTCTCTATCTAAACCGCCTTGTTAAAAAACACGACATCGGTCATGCACGTGCTTGAATCAGAACAAAGGCCCAAAGAATTGCAGTTATTTTTCTGTGGAGAAAAACAGTTGGAATTACAAAACTCCAGAGTTGAAAAAATGAAGGTTATCCCCCAAAATTGAAACATGCATGACACTTTAAACATCATGCAAAATATTTCGACTTTACTTATTGAAACTATGGCTATACGTGCCAAGTGTCTGTTTTTTAAATAGGTGTACGTTATGCCTGAAGCTAAAGGTAAAGTTGAATATACGTTTGTTGAAATGCAGTAAGATTAACCATGTTTGTTTATTTGGCTTCAGCAACCACAAGAAGAAGTTTTGAGGATTTTGCAATTTAGTTTCTCACAACTTTCATGCTTGGGTAGAGCCTTTTAAAACGGAGGTGAATAGTTTGTTTTGAAAAAAGCATAGTCATGAGATTTGTGCATCATCACTTTCACCTAATTTTAATAATCGTCACTGGCCTCGAACCTTTGTGTTGCAGCAGGCTTAAATCGTGCTAGAAAAATTATATGAACAGGTCTTTCATTTCGCTTTGAACAATTTACGACAAAATTACAAGCTGGAAGCCAATATGCTTTCTCGTAGCTTGTGTCGAAATTTTCCTTCACGACCAACGTTTGCGCCACTTCTCCGCCAAATATGTCTGCTTTTTACGTCGCAACATTTTATGTTTGAAAAGAATAAAAATAAATACCTTGGAATATTTTCAAAAATCAAACTTAGATGCTTTTTATAAACAAGTTTTGATCGCCTGCAATTCCGAATTTTCCTTCTTCAAAGAAAATCATTGCCCAAAAGTTGCCTCTCAGTACAACATGGGCGACACAATGTTATTTTGGTGATAGCCAGCGTTATTGATTTTCTGATGAGTTCTAAAATACCGGTAATCTTTTTTTCGTTGTCCAATATTTTAAAACAGACCTATTTTGTGTCTATTTATACATGCCAGTTTACCGTTAATGATTCTAGTTTCTCCATGAATCCTAGACTGTAATCCTTGCAAAAAGCTGTACTCTGGGCAAAGCTGTCCGTCTGCACTCTCGTTGGTTTTCACGCCCATCAGTTCAGTGATATCTTGACTCTTTCCTTTGAAAGTAGCAACTGGAGAAGGTGTCCTCCTGTCCATGTCTCCTGGCAAAGTCAGGCTGCTATTGGCGTGCGAAGGCAATTTAGGACTCGCACAATCCATGAGCATCGAATCCACTTCATTTTTAGATGCGGAATCGGTCATAGCGACTGGAAGCACCTGAACAGGGAAAACCTGTGCGAACACGCAAAAACTGTAAATGCGCTATCGTCTATATCAGCGAAACGCGATCCTGTATATTGCCTGTTAATTAAAATGAAATACCTGCAAGCTACATAGAAAACTGAAATATTGGAAATATGAATATTTTTAAGGATATTTTCAAAAAATTTAAGGTCCAAATTTTCAAACGTCATGTTTACAAATAAACCTTCAGTAACACTGGTTTGCAAGACGTGCTTCGTGCAACGTTTAACGCTCAAAAGTTTAGAAAAATGTACACGAAATCTTGAAAATCGTTCCATACAAAATGTTTCTGTATCTCCAATTCGATAACAATGCTAGCTACATTTTCAGTCAAAACGTTCTCTTTATTTGTCTTGTCAGCGACAACTGACTCACTAGTGCACTGACAGCGAATATAAGTTAGGTTTTATTCTTCTTTCGTTATCACCTGACGCTCGTTCTACCCAAAACCGCGAATAGAAAGTTAAATTGTGTACGACACATGTTTGTTGGCAAATGTTAAAACTGCATTTCAAGCGCCTGTTCATCTATCAATACTTTATTGCCGTGGTTTCAATTGTACTTTGATATTGATTTCGTCCTTGAATTCTTAATGGCTAAAAGCTGGTAACGGTCGTTTTTTTTTAAAGGTTAAAGGCGTAGGTGTGTCATCAATTGTTTGGTTTGAAAAGGTGCTAAATATTTCGGCCAATCCGTCAGACCAAATATTTTTCTCACCTATGCTACGACGGAGAAGTGAAGGCGGCGAACAAGCATGGTGGAGATATTTAATAAAGAGCGGTTTTATTGGACTTTGAAGCGATATCAAATGTGTTCAATACCTGGACTACTTTCCGCAATAAGTTACCTTCTTTCGTCTTTTCAAAATTGATTTATCAGCTTATGCCGCAATGCCCAAGCATTCCATGAGCGAAAACACAACCGGACCCCATCTGGAAATAGGCAGGACTAAACTAATCTTTTGAAATTACATATTGAATAAATCCAAGCTTCCTTAATAAAAATGGAGAGCTTTTCGAGCTCAGTTCAGCTAATTTCGTAGAGAGATTTCAAAGTGTCAGGTATAAACGAAATCATGTGCTTTTGTAGTTCCAACTGATGATAAAATTTTGGCAATAATTTGGTATTTGGCACATCCATGACAAACACATCGTTTGAAATGACTTTCTGTCTAAACTGATTAAAAAATCCAGAGAAATTTCTTACGGAATATAAAATTGTAAAATGTTAAAACGCACATCTGCTTTGAACAATAAAATTGTAAAACATTCACTTTTTATCGAAATTTTGTTTATTTTGCTGCGACTAGAGATTTCGGTTTTAAGGAGCTTTGCTAATTACTGTAGTTGCGTAGTGTTGATTTATCTGTAAAGCGAAGAAAACAAATTCGGGAAGATCAGTTTTTCATTTTATAATAGGGATTGAAAAACATCTGATTTTCCCCATACTTTTATACTTATGCTTTCACTGACGGTTGTACATTTTCGCTGTTTATTTGCAATGTGGATGCTGTCTGAAGCATGGGTGCTTTGCATTGTATTGCAAGCTTAAAGCGAATTTAAATCTAAAACGGTTCCCTAGCGCTAAGCTTGTCTTACTCGAAAATTCATAATCGATTTTTTCCCCCACATCAAGTAAAACTAAACTATAGATTACAATCATAAAGGCTTTCTGTCTATTATCAAAATATAAGAAAAACCTTAAGTAAATTCTAGATTTAGATTTAATTCTAGAAGTCCCTGGCCGTTTACTGTTTCAAAACCACTTGCTCTATTCATAGAATTACTTCAGTGATTATATCTAATTAATTTTTAGAGAATACAATTGACATTTCATTGAATTTTTTTTTGGAGTTCCACTGCTGAATTACCTCTAATTTTATTCGTTAAAGCTGCAAATCACAAGAATAAAGATTTAAAGTTTCGTAGGCATCACCTGTAAAATGTTCAATCGACACACTTTGGTCTCCGAAAGCAAAACCTTTTCACCAGTTTTATGTGCACGGTTTCGTCCCTTTGTCGATCGCTCCAAGCTTTCGCAAGTCAAAATCCAAAATATCTCTTGTATTTCCGATTATACCTAAACTCGATCTCAACGAAGCTGAAATCTGTGAGGGGTGAGCTCCAGCTGGTAACTGACGACTTGCCTTTCGATGCTCGCCGAGGTTTGAAATCACAAGTCGCCGGTCGCTTTTTGTTGCTTCAGTTTTATTAATAATAATTCAGGACAGCAGCGATGACGACCCTTCTTGGAGTACGTGCTTAGCCTCGTCCTTTTGTTTTGATTGGCCGCCACCAGCTTCGCGATCAGCTACCCCCGCTCGCCGTTTCTCTTCCCGCTGCCAGAGCGCGTCTTGCCTGCCCTGAGGTCGACGATATATCAGGAAAAAGCAATGCGAGCTACCTGAAAAATGTCCCGTCGCGAAATGTCAGATCGAAAGCTGTTAGGCTGATCAACCGTTGCGCCGTCACGTGACCAGATATTTCCAGTTCGCGATAAGGTTCGGGCCTGAGCCTTATCGGTGTGGGGCTGCGCGCGGAAACACTTCAGAAGCTCTGAACGATCAGCGTCGATCGACTTGAAGTAGACACATTCTCGCGGCCGACAAAGATGAAAACTCGAGATTATATGGGAAAGGGCGTCTCGACCTTGCACCATCGCGCGGGGGGCGATTTCGAATCGAGCACAACGCGCACGGAATCGGCCTTGAAACCACGGCAGCCGAGAGGCACTTAAGATTGGAGGGATTTATCATGACGGCCGCATCACGAAGTCCATTCAGGCCCCTTCCGCGGTCGCGTCGTATCCACGTCCGTCTTCAATCGTTCCCTTCGCGTCGCCATAATGCTGCGTTTGAAGAGTCGAAGCAATCCGACGCTGGATCGGGCGCAGAGCAGGGACATTTATCGTCGACGCTTTTGTTGCCGCTCGAGAACAATGACCAAGCGCGGTCCCCGGAATTTGTTTGTTAAGCGAATTAGGCTTGGGGGGTTAGGTTTTCTGATGAAAAATCTTGTCAAAAGCGTTCGGAAGGAAGCTGAAATCGATGGAGCGGCTCTCATTGTGTTCCACACAGGCTTCTGATCAAAAACGAACAGTTTTAGAAATGCCTTCATGAGACGGCCCTTTTCGTTGACGACCCAACAAGCTTATCGCCGAGTACAATTCTTACAAAATTCCTGATACGGTCACGGCATGGCTCGCGCGTTTCTCTGTACATGTGCCTGCGTCAGCTTCCGTTTGATTCAAAATCCTTTCTGTCACGTCATAATGAAGTGCAGTCAAACAAACCGCGTTGTGCCGTTCAGCGGAGAAACCTGAGATTGTCGACATCAAAAAAAGTGTATCCGTGCAGATACGCTGTCTGAACGTGCAGAACAGGCCATAAGGCGTTTGGTCGGGCAGTTCAACCTCAACTGTCAGCATAAAGGAACGAGTGGTTGAAACTTGGAACATTTGTCAGTTCCCGTTCGATGATATATTGATCCAGTGAACTGAATGAAACATTGCCAATGGTTTCAACATATTTCATTGGGCTTAATTTCTTGGAAAAAGCCTGCGCGTTTTCTGTAGCTATACATATCGTCGAAGTTACCGTGGAGGATAGATTGTGCATCATCTGAAAAAATTCCAATAGCACGGTACATCTTGAATCTCTTTGCTATGATGCCGAAGTTAACCGTAAACAACAAGTAACAAACTTTTACACACCATTAAACTTTTGAGTGCGTCCAAAGAAACACTTGGTTGCCCGTTTGTTGCGTCACAAACACATTTACAAAACCCCCTGTTTCTTGAATGTGACGCAACACAAAGAAGCAACCGAAGTCTTCCTTCTATCTCGGTAATAACTCAAACACAGTTTACTCCATTTTTTGCAGCAAATGCAAACTGACAAACTGTCAAAAATACTGCCACTGTCGCAATAAGCTAGTAAGCTGTCAGGCATAAGCAAGTACATTAACAGCAATCTCACGGCTGGGTATACAAGCACTGGAAAACAGAGACGGATTTTCCGACGTTATATGGTATACTGTAATCACACAGGCAATATAAGCGCGATTATATTATAGTGTCAAAAGGCGAGTAATATCAACAGGACCGCAGTGGTTGTGTTGACTGCATAGCGCAGTTGAAAAGCACCACGATGCTATACAACCGCCCAATGCCGAACGGCACACGTACACTCGCCTTGCGCGCGTATACGTTTCACAACCGTGAAAATCAAACAGTTTAGATTGGACCTTTGTGTTCTTGAAACCCATGCCCGGACAGCATGCGAATAATGCCACTATATGCCGACACTTTACGTTACTGATAGGACAGACGCGCCAATGCCAGGCTATATCTCAGTTCTCAACAGTTACTAACAATATCTGCTGCCCACTGCCCAGGTTTAAGGTTTTCATTGAAAAACTAAGTTAGATATTCGCGTTTTGAGCAGTGAAAGTAAAAAAGGCAATTTTTCATGAAACGGCAAAGCTTGAAAATAGAACGCATGCGGGGAACTCCACATAGAAGAATTAAAGATGTAGTAATGAATCCCTTACTCCATTGGCATTATTCCATAGAAAAATTCTTCTAGACAGCATTGGACAACAGTTGATAGTCGCTTTTGTTTTTTCTATGTCCAGCGCTATCATTGCTGCTCGTATTGTTTTTCTTTATCGCTAACACAAACACTGACGAAACAACGTCGCAATCGATTACGACCGATCACGCACTTCGGACTTGTCAGTTCGGTTCTTCGTTCACCAGCTGACCCCCAGCAGTTCGTTCAAAAAACGTTCGACCGCCATGCCGTAATGATGAAGGAAAACGCGTGTCGCCGTTTCCCATTGCTGGCAATGATTATTTGCTCAGTTACGGCGGAGCAACTTCACCAGTGCTCAGCAAACAAGCTTTGCTTACAACGCGCCGTTATCAGGTTGCCAAACCGTAAACAAAGTGTAACCAAAACTCATGCTCTTGCCTCGTTAGGCATTTCAAGCTCGGAAAGGCCGAGTTGCCACCACGTGCTTTACCTGAACTCGTTCAGTACAGTAGCGCCATGCCGATTTGCAGATTTGACACAAGGTGCATACCCTTTTGCAACTCTATTTCAAGGTCGATGTCGGGACTGGCGGTTCAAGGCAGAAACTGACCACACCTCGTCAGAATTTGTTTCCCACTTTTCTTGCTGGTCTCTGCTGGATATTTATCTCACGTATTGCGATCTTTGAGTGAAATGGGGCATCAAGGGACTGTGACTAATCAAATGTCGCACCCATGATTAGAAACTATGTTGCATCAACGGAGTCATAGCTTCTGCATCAGCACGCAGCTTGAGGTATGAATGACCGCCAATTACAAGCTACAACAGGCATAATAAAAATAACGATACAATGACTAAATTAGTTTTCATATTTTTGGGTACACATGAAAAGTGCAAAAAGACTTTACGCCTACACATTTGTATTGCGTGTAAGCACTCATGCAGCTGAAACAAATGCAGTTTTCTGCATGACATATCATGATTTTTGCAATGATCCTTTCATACCGATGTCGCTGTTGCAGAATTGAACTCAGAGACGCCGGGACAAAGGCAGAGCAAGTGGGTCAATACAAAACTTGAGGGAGCAACTCCGAAACAGAGAGTGTTCTTGAGACAAAATCGCTTTCGCTAACTTATTATTTATTTGCTCGTTTACCTTCATGGACCTGCAACTGCATTTCCTGACTGCGCTATGCTTCATTGTTTTTATACATGCTGATTGGGGGTCATTAAAATAGTCTATGTCTGTGACAATGTCCACAAAAAATAATAATTGAAGAAGACGTTGCATCTGTAAAGCTTTCACAATAGGGAAGAGAGAGACGAAAACGAAGTCGATCTAAAAACTGTTGCGATAAACGTGATATTTAAATGTATTGTCCTATATTTTTGTAACAAACTGCTCATAAAAATATAAAAAGTTTTAAAAAGTGTGCTGTAATTTTGATTTGCGGTGAAAATTTTTATCTTGAAGCCGTCATACTCCAGTGAAGTTACCTGGTCGCAAAACCGCTACTTATAATCGCCACAGTGGGGTCAAATGAAAGGTCAGGCGTTGCATGCTGTGTAATGGATGGCCAGACCCTTCATTTCTGAAGGCTACGACTGCCTGATTTTCATCACCCAAAACCTCTCGCTGCATGAACAGGAATTTTGGAAAAAGCGTATTGATTGGTATCAAAGTAAATGAAATCAATGTGCTTCAGGAAGGAAAGCATAACAAGCAATTGTTATAATAAATTGCGCTTATGATGCAAGGAACGGTAAAGGCATAGACAGGGGGAAGTCAGATCGGCAGTAGGGCGGGGGGG
>Ga0210059_1002454_pt1 | contig 29016 bp, 21 predicted proteins | sample Ectturendosymbi2_FD_188042 | JGI IMG/M metagenome (GOLD analysis project Ga0210059, IMG submission 188042) | Ecteinascidia turbinata endosymbiont from Florida, USA - Sample 2 (SPAdes) (version 2) | ecosystem: Host-associated > Tunicates > Ascidians > Unclassified | place: Key West, Florida...
CCGAGACTAGACCAAGTTAGGAATTAGCGCCCTACTCTGCAGTAGTGCTGTAACAAGTGTTACGTGTTAGCTAACAATAGTGTTAAGAATGTGTCTGTAACCCTATGGTTCTGTCTTCAATGCAGTTACAAAAAGTGTCTGTAACCCTGTGATTCCACCGGCTTCAATGCCTTGTACTACGTTCTGTTTTGTCTGTTTTTATCAACCTGCGTTCTGCAGAGTGTGTGTGTTCATACTATGGACTTCGTGTCTGCTATAAACAAATAAATTAAATTTGAAAGCATCCGTTTTTATTCCTCGAAACCTCTTTGCAACACTCGGCGACCGCAGTCAGTTGTGCCGGAGATGAAAGGGAACTACCGGTGATGCTTCCCTGGTGGAATATAAGTTGTATTCGTGTTACAAAATCAACGTCTTTTTAATTCGCTTAAAGCTTAGTGTATTCTAACCTGGGAGCAATACAACGCATCGCACGGGGTGGCTTCAAACCCCGGCCCTTTTTTCTCATCCTTCCCGGTAAAGTCGGTCTGCCTGTTGTTTTTTAACTTATCGTTTTTTTATTTACGTGTCTGGCTCAAACACAGTTGAGTTGAGTTGATTTTATTTGGCGATAATTAATATTCAGCTAGAAAAAACACGAATCAGTGCAAGGACGCCAGGGCATTGAAGGAACCGGAAGGTTGTCGAGTCGATGCCCCTCAGCAGTTAAATTAGCACAGGGTCCATATCATTGGGGTTTGTAATGAAATACACCAAAAGAATCCTGACACGTGACAAACTACAGGGCAGTTGTGATTTGTTACGCGCACACCATTAAATGAAGATGAACAAACTCTGATAAAAGGCATCAGCACCAATCGAATGGCTGCTCACCACCTGCATCGAGATCTAGTGCGACCAAGCAGTGGGTTGAAAGAACTGGCTCAAATGACGAAGAAGCACCTTCTGCATTCGGTCATCATCAAAGTTACTATAAAACAGGGTTCTCCAAACTTCGGCCCGTGCGCCAAATGCGGCCGGCGAAGCCATTTTGTTAGTGATGAAAAAAATAAGGCATTAACAAAAATTTTGTTGATTTAGTAGAATCAACATATCCTGTAACATATCCCGAAACAGTCACATTACCTAAGATGTCCGGCCCTCGACATGTTCTGTAATAGTTTATGTGGTCCTCGGACAAAAAGTTTGGAGACCCATGCAATAAAGTCTTTATACTAACTTTGGTCATCAATGCACAGGAGCGTCACCTAGTGGTATAAAAATAAAGACTCGCAAGATGTCAAATAAACTAATCGTTTGGATTTGCGATATGTTTGAAAGGAAGAACTTTAGAAGATGGGTGCATTTATTCGGAGTTTATTTGATGACATGTCACAAGTAACAAGTTTCCCTCCACGAGATTGAGGAACGCAAAACAGAATAAGTAAAACGAAACAGGCTGTTTTAGAAGCAGAACTTCTTATTTCTTTGCTTCGTTCGGACAGACTGCGCCATTCTTTGTTGCGGGTGTAAAACTGTGGTGAAGAAAAAAAACTCCTCAGAATTCTGTTTGAGACGGTTGGCATATTTGTAAGTTCTTAGTAGTTTCTCAAGCCTAAGCATACAGCTCTCATGTACATGGGCGTCGGAAAGGGGGGCCTTGTCCTCCTGGATTTTGAAATCTGACATTTTTTTATTAAATTTGTAGCAAAAAAGGTTGATTTATTAGTTTCAAATTGGTACAATGAAATTTTACCACTTCTGGCCACCCCTGGAACAATGTTTTTGCCTATCCCTGGAAAAATCCGATATTGGCCCACAGGGCCGGCCCTAGCAGATGCGGGGCCCAATGCAAGACCTAGGCGCGGGGCCCCTCTGAGCAGTGATTTAATGATGTCATCGTGTTCAGTCAACCGTGTTACGATCTTGGTAGAGCGCAGATATACAGCGCAGCACTAATACGAGAATTGAGCACGTTTGCTAACGTTCGAGAGGAAATTTGCTGGTTCTGTCGAGAACGTTCATTGTTAACAATGAAATTTATGTGGTGTTTCTACTGAATTCTCAAGCGCAAAGTGTATCTGGCAAAAATTAACAATCTGCCCAAGCACCATGGCGCGGGGTCCCCAGAGGAGCGGAGCTCAATGCAGCTGCATCGGTTGCATCGGCTCAAGGCCGGCCCTGTTGGCCCACCCTGCAAAAAATCCTTCCGACGACCGTGCTCTTGCATTGTTTTACGGTGAAGCAAGTAATGGAATTAAGTTAAAAACAGCGATTGGATAACACATGTCGAAAAGATTTCACATGAAATTTTTTGAAAATGATGTAATTTTGTTAAAACTGCTACAGGCCGCAAGCAAAGTGATTTGCTTTTCTCACAACAGCTTTGAAACGTCACACAGTTTTCATCAAAATCCCTCTGTTGTCAGCATCAAGTGCCTGTGCGTGCTTTTTGTGTGCCTTGCCATCGCTGCTTTCAAATTATGGCCGTAATTTCCCCACATTGTCGCGCAGCAATTGCTTAAACGTCACAAGAGTGTAGAAGAAGGTTGTCTGCAAATCACAACCACCGCTGTGCAGGAATGAAAAACAGGTTGCTTCCTGAAACTTGGCTTGATACCGCACGTATGGCTTTGTTGATCTTTTCCCCACGAGCAGCAGCTGCGAACACCTGCGCACACTGCACTGTGTTGAACAGCCTGACCAGACTAACTTTATCAGCACCGCAAACATCTAATTGGCAAAGTAGTGACGTTTATAGCTGGTACGGCTCCTGGCGCGGCTGGCAAATGTCGTTTTGATGAGAAACATTTCCTCGTTTCAACTTACACGACGTCAACGACAAAGAATATTTATGCAAACTGCTGACCTCAGAGAAGAGACAAAAGTGTAGGTGATTGTTGATTGCGCAAAAAATATCTTTTGATTGGTGTTTAAGCAATTATTCAATTTCTGAGGCCAGCTAGGTTGCAGTTCTTCGAATGTTACAAAAATATATTTTTTAAAAATATTCTTTATTTACGTTTTGACATTATTTTGAGCTAAACATGAGAATGGATAAACATGGGTGGCATTATTGAAATTAATCATTGCTTCTGTTTTGGATAAGTATTTAATTCAAAAAGAATGTTTCAAACACTGCATTACGTTTGCCTTGCCTCTAGGCTTGGCAGCAGTTTTAGTAAAACCGTATTTCTTGATTTTTTTTAACATGATTTTTTTTAACAAGATTTTTTAACATGAAGTGAAAGGAACTTCAAAGCTAGTTGCACTTTCCTAAAGTTTGCAAGTCACTTGAGAAAAAAAAGTAGAAGCCTTTGTATTTTCCGCAAAACTTTTTTACAAACGTTTTCAACAGTGAGTCTAAAATTAAAGAAACATCTGCGATCACTCGGTCTTTGCGACCATTGCTTTTTTCAAGTTGCACTCCAGGAAAGTAACATCTGTCTGCTGACAACGCACTTATCAAAGGTGGAATGATTGGTAAGCAGAAGTAGCTCTCCTGTTCCGTGGGTTATCGCTCTCAGCCCAATTATTGGTTGATAATGATGAACGGATTATTTGATTGTTTGTGCGGTCACAACGATGGCGTGTACGAAAAGGAAACAGGTTTAAACATGGTGGTTTCGACAACAAATCCAATCAAAATGTACTGAAGCATATCACGATGACCACACTAGTCTACACTCTGTCTTTTCTATTAATGCTTGAACCATCACAACATTAGTATCTGACATTAAAACAACAACAGAGGAATGCATCGTAACTTAGACTGAAGTGGAGCTTCGATTGACGAGGCTCAGAAGTTATATTTCCAGTAACTTGACAGGTCATAATGAACGTGGCTTTACGTTTAATATCAAACTTGGTTGTTCAATCCTATGCTGTTCATAAGCGGCTTGATTTTATGACTGATGTCGACCACTTGTAGCCACGGTACGTTGATTGACTCTCGCGTGACCTCCACCAATAACACGATTGAGCATATTTGCTAATAATAAGGATTATTATAACTGACGTTTCAGAAACGGTGGGTATAAGTCAAATATCTACGCGGAACTTTTACGCTGTTCTTCACAAGCAGGTGAAGCATTCTTGCTGACGTGAAAAACCACTGACATTAATTTTTATGTTCGAATGTTTTTTGGAAGAAAATTGCTTCAGCAATCGAATCGTTTTGAAACTCTTTTTGCTCTGTTCTTAATGAAATGGACCTACCAAAATTACCGACCAAATTTTGCTATTTGCCTTAGTTTTCAGAATTTTCCCAAAATAAAGATGAGAGCGCAAAAAGTATTGACACTGATTGTTGGCCAGCATCAATCGATGAAAGGCCATTAGCTGTGTAGCCCTGAATTCATTTGGAAACGAAGGCTACCAAGCTGATTAATGACAAACGGGTTTAAGTAATTGCCCAGTGTGAGATTGCTGCTGTTGAAAAACGTTTTTCTTTTACTGCCTTCCTACTGCAGCAGCTCCATCATCTGCTGGAAACCGAAACAAACTTCGTTAAGGAGTCAAGTTGTTGACTAAAATTATAATTCTGTTTTTCGAATTTCCAGATCAGCTGTTGATTACTTGCCAAGAAACTGCATCTGGAGCAATTCGGTTGAAGTAGCGCAGATACAGACTAATCTGGTAAGATATGAAAGTTGAAATTGCGACTGTTCTTTGGCCAAGGTACAACAAAATGATTAGCTCGCTTCTTGATCAGGATTATGAGATTCGTTTCTAAGACGTGCTTTCTGGGGTTGGAAGGTGACGATTGATTTCTTTCTCCGTTAGCAGCAAGTTGGCTGGAGAAGACCTTGATTCAAATTCATTTCACATAAAATTTTCCAAATGCTGTGAAAGTTCTTCCCACTCGCTAAACTGCAGCATAAATAACGGAACTGAAGTGTTTTGTCAGCATTAGGCATCAGTGATAGAAGCCACAGTTTTTCAACTGCAGTTCAATTTAATTTCAAGTGCACTTTGATCCTGAACCGAAAGATGTTGGGTTGAAACGAAGCGAACTTGCATGCTTCGTGTCAGCAACGGCGTTAAGTCAACCACACAAGGTTTTGATCTGGTGCGAGAGAACGGCTGATCCACGCGCACACAATGCGAAAAAGTCTCCTCCGCCATATTTGAATTTAAACACGCGAGCAATCCATGACGATGAACAGACGTAAAAGGGATTTATCGCGTGCAGTGTTGACGACTGCAGGATTCAAAGAAAGCAGAACTTGCCGCTTAACTTGCATGTAAGACACAAAATGATTTGTAGATGATTTTGCAGGAAAAAGCAGTGGAGAATTATAGGTCTTAACAACTTCTGGTTTTAAACGTACTAATGTATTTGCAGGTATTTGGTGTAAGCTGGTAGATCTGACAAAATGTGCAGCGCAAAAAAGATAAGTCTGGCGGATGTTCTGCATGAGAAGTTTTTAAAACTCGGAGGAGATATTGATGTTCAAGATACGAAAACAAAAGTTACATCGTGCTTTGACAGTTCTAAATGCTCATTATCTGATACTTCGTCTGACTCAACAAATACTTCACCTATTTCTCCCCATGCGCAACTGGCAAATCAAACCAGAAAGCTTTCTGTCTTTTCAATAGATTCACTTTTGTCGAACGAAAGTTCTGCTAAGTTCACTGATGAGTCGAATCGATATTTTCGACAGGATCTCCTCAGATACGAGCAAAGGAGCAAACCTCCATTCCCCATTCACCAAGTCCGGTGTGATGTAAGTGCTCCCCTCTGTTCATATCAAGGGGAAACTGAATGGAACATGATGCACAGGTCTTCAAACTGTTTAGCTCATTCCACAGGACTCTTTTCTTCCCTTGCCGCGAGCTCAACCTCCTCATCCCACAGTTTTCTGGATATTGCAAGAAAACAACATCCAGCTGCTTTTTTTCTGGAACATTCTGCTTCGCTGCTGAACAACAAAGCATCCCTCCTCCCTCCTGCTGCACTCCCAGCAATGCAGATGGGCTTCGCATCTGCGATGGAGCCCTTGCGGCCTCCTTTCATCCCCGTCACGTGGTGGAAGAGCGAAGCGATGCTCCGGAGCATTACAGAACTTGCAGGTAATGGATACGTTTCAAGTTTAAAAGGTTGTTAAAATAGTTTTCCTCATTTTCGAAACATTTGTTAGAATTGCATCGACTGAAAAACAGCGTTACATTTTCTTTGATTTGTGAACACAACCTTTGTTGGGATTTTTATGAAGTTTAAAGCCTTTTATACAAAAAGAAAAATTTTGATCAAAATACAAATGTGGTAGCGAATACGGTGGTGAGGTTGCATGAAAAAACATATTTAAATTTACGGCTCTGATGTGAAAGATGGAACAGCCTCGTACAAATTTTGCTTTTAACCTTCATCTAATTTGTCAATTTAAGCATCTTGGGAAATTTCGAATTTTTGATGATGTCAATCAAATGACGTAAAGCATATAACAGTGTTTTGTGAAAAGGTATTGTTTTAATAATCTTTGTTTTAAATCGCTTGTTGTTTAATTTGCTGTCGAATATTGTTGCAACATTTTCAAACAGCATAATTGTTAAACAACAAGAATAAATATGAAACAAGAGCGCTTCTGGTAACTAAAAGGTATTTCTATTTCTCTTTAACGTTTGGCAGCATTCAGCTATTTGCCTTCATCAGGGCAAAATACGTTAAGTTCAAGACAGAGGCGTGCAGAGGTCTTCTGGTGATGCCCAGAGCTACTGCTTGATTGTATGCTCCCAACCAAATTCTCGTCTAGAATAGAGGAATGTGAGAAATGCAGGCATTCGAAACACGTAAAAATTAGTGTTGACGACAAACACGTTTCGAAAATTTAATCCATGTAGCATGCGTTCGTAGCCTTAGAATACGAAGAAGCATCTAGTTTCAACATTTTAACTTTTGTAATTTCACTCTTTGGATGGCCCCTATCTTGGATGCCAGGAGCCGTCGCCTCGTTAGCCCCCCTCTGCACGCCCTTGCCTGAAGAGCCCCTGTTCAATATTTATAAACAGTAAAATTGTCAGTGACATCTTTTACTGTACTTTGTAAATGTTTAAACTTCAATTTTAGAGTTACTTTATGCTGGCAATGAGAATGGAGGAAAATTGAATCAATGGCACATTTCTGAATGTTGCGCATGAATGTGAAACGCAAACAAAACCAGAATAAACAGATTTCATTTGATTTATTGAATCTGATTGACCGTTGAAACAAAGTGTTGATCGCAGTGTCGCGCTGTGCAAGACAAAGAAACGCGCCTGCCTGCGAAAGGCGGCAACTTCAAAGGCGATCATCGTGAACCAGTTGACAATCTGTTGTTAAAAGACAGAAACAGGTCAAGCGATTTGTCATTGCCGTCATCCAGCACTCGCTAAATTTGACAAGATAATGTAGAAAAAGCAAAAACACAGCGCCGGCCAGTTACAAGAGGCCGAACGAAAGTTGCAGTTGCTGGAAGATTTCGACGCTTGTTCTGTAAATATTCCAAAAAATGTCAATCAAGCATCACGCATCTGTATATCGTCATCGTTCGCTGAACGCCACGTTCAGGATGAAGTGACGCATTCCCAGCATTTGGCGCAGAGCGTTCCGTGCAGCAAAGTAAGATCCAACCTCTGTGCTGGAACTGAAGCAACCCACTTGCGCTTGCAGCCATTTTTTATAATTGCGCATCGGCCCCAGAAGAACTTTGTTTTGACACAAGTGACGATTTACAAAATAAAGACCAAAACAACTGTTTCTGTGAAATTGTCAACGGTTTGAAGAGGCCCGTAGCCAGATTTTAAGGCTTGGGGTCAAAATACATTTGTAGGGCGGCAAGATTTTTGTTTTCATTATATGTTTAAAACAAAATATTCTAGGCACAACAACATTTTAGGTAAGACAAAAAAATTTGGGGGGTACTGTCCCTGAAAGCGCCCGTGGCTACGGAGCTGGGTTTGGGATAAAAAAGTAAATAGAAATTCAAAACGAAGCAGGTCTATCAAGATCACTGAATGAATCAGATGGCAGCAGCACATGTGCTCTGCTTTTCCAAATAACCAATTTTTTTCAAGCTTGGCTTTCAGATCACCAATTATATTGATGCTACTTTATTGCTTGGCCTGTAAAAGTCAAAGATAAAGTACCACGAAATGGTGCGCATCGATGCGTGACGTAGATAAACAAGAGTTGAATGGCGGTGACGTTCAAGTCGTTGCTGGTTCCAATCCTTTGTTGCAGATTTCAAAAATACTTTGTGGATTTTGTGGCTGCTTTATCAGCATTGTGCTATGGTCCTTCTTTTCCACACAGTAATAAACAAAAGTTTTTTAGGTATTGCACATCCGGGACTTTTAACCAAATCACGTCGCCCCCGAACCGCTTTTACATCGCAGCAACTTCTGGAGCTGGAGCGTCAGTTCAAACTGAATAAATACCTTTCGAGACCGAAACGCTTCGAAGTTGCGACATCTTTGCATCTTTCGGAAACGCAGGTTCGCAGCAGCTTTGATTGAATTAAATCAAGTTAGGATTGGCAGTGTGGCTATTTCTACGAATCGTTTTGAACAGATGAACATATGTTGCTAATAATAATGCCTTTACTATAATTCCCTTTTTAATTTAGGTGTCAACGCAAAGAGAAATCTACAAAATGTTACTTCTTTGGGGACATGATATTCAGCATTTTGATAAATTTAAATATCTGTTCTGCTTAGGTGAAAATCTGGTTCCAAAATCGTCGCATGAAATGGAAAAGAAGCAAGAAGTCACGTTCGCCATCATCAAACATGACATCACCAGAATAACGAAAAGAGACCGATACATTTTGCTTCACTGTATTTGTTAAACGGACTTCGTTTTATTGCGCTTGTCCTTTATAAGCAGTTGGTTGTGAAAGGTGAAATGTGTGTGTGTGTGTCTTTATTTCAGAGGGAAACAAAGAAATGGCACCGACTGGAAATAAATTTATTACAATTAAGATTTGTTGCCAAGTGTCGCGAAGCACTCGCGCCAAATGTTCTGGCATTTTGTAACAATGTGGTATCGATGATCAACCGCTTATTGTGAAGAGCTTGTCTCAAGCAATCTTTCGCTCTCCCGTGTCTTTTTTCACTATTTGTTTTATAAATAAAGTTCATTCATCATTTAACTTAATAGATTTATGCTTATGTCGTAACAACGAGTGTTTCTTCTGCACAAAGGCAACTTTAGGAGAACCGGTGACGTAATCATTTGTCACAACACCTGGTTACAGGATAAGGGGATGACTATATTTTGTACAATTTAAGTTGAAAAGCTGCAACTTTCAGGAAATCCCTCTGCTTGAGATCCTTAACTCACCCAGTCATCGATGAGTTGTAATTTGAAGCTTTTTTTATATGGAAATGTGTCACGGATAAAGACAACTAACACTCTCTAACCCAGGGTTTCTCAACCTTTTTTCACCCGTTTACCCCTTGCCAGCTTTCTAACATAAAATTTACCCCCTGTTTTTTGTTTACTCACTAGCGCTGTAGAAAAAACAAAGTATTGTGACCTCAGCATCATTACACTTACCCCCAGGATAGGTACAATTTACCCCCAAGGGGGAAATTTACTCCCGGTTGAGAACCCCTGCTATAACCTGAGACATTGACTCCAGCTTTTCTTATTACCTGTGTTCATAAAATTAGGGCAGGTTAAAACTTTTGCTGCTGGTTATAAAAACTGGTGAAGCAGCTGCGTTGTCGCTTTTGAAGTTTTTGCCACTTGGTGGCGCGCTTATTTGCGATAAAAGTCCCAAAATGTCTTTCGTTCAGTTCGGGTCAAAAGGTCATGAACTTAACTTTTATTTATTCGTTTCCAGCACATTTCCACCGCAGCGAAATCTCGGGCCATAGTTTTAACGAGCTTTTATTGGAAGTTGTTTAATCAGAGTGACCGAGGTACAAGTCAAGAAACAAACCCACAGTTGATGTCTTCAGAGATGATTCTGCTTCTGTTGCTTGGCTGAACATCATGCTTCGAATTTTATTTCAGTAACCACTGTGCACTGTCATGAAACAGTCTTTTTCAAACCTTCTGTATTTCCCATTTTTTATGATTTTATAAAAGTGATTTAGTTACCTCTGATTTTCAAGGTTTAAAATCAAGTTACAATTTATTGATTCAATTTTTTCCATATGATGTCAGTTTTTTATGATGACTAGATAGATAGTATGTTAGTAAGTTTGTCTATTACGATCCAGCATAGCAACGCATAATCAAAGACTGCTGGAACGCACTCGCAACCAGGACGCCGAAAAAAGACAAAGTTGTCTATAAGTTTCCGCCGAGGCGCCCCAAAAATTTTGTTAAATCAAACACAGTGTCGAAATTCATGAACACATGGTTAGCGTCGCAACGCGAAAAACAATGTACAAAGCGCACAACTGACACAAAACAAGCAAACGAAAGCATTACACTCTGGAGAAGACAGATGCAACCACAAAAAGGCATATAACTGAACATGGTTAAGTAAAAACAAACCTACTCATAATGCAACAAGAGACAATCCCTGAAACTGGTCCCTATAAGAGAAAATCCCTGCAGCGGAAGGTGACGCGGGGCGAGAGAAAATCCCTGCAGCGGAAGGTGACGCGGGGCGAGGTTTCCGACACTGTTCAATTTCTGTCCAGAGCGCAACCGCTCTAAAATAAATTATTTTTCCCAGAATTTGTAGAAACTCTTCGTGTCAAAGAATTTTGTTGTCAGCGAATCTGTTTTTGTAAGAATAAACACTAGAAATATTTTGAAACGATTGCCATCATTTGTAAAAATTAAATTTGCAGAATATTAGATTCAATCACAAAATGTGCGATAAAATAACACGCAACTGCTTCCCAGCCTGTGTAAGGTGCACAGCCATGCGGAAAAAATTTTCGATGCGGAACACTGCTGACGCAATGAAATGACCTCGATCGCATGCATCTGGCAAGAGCAACAAACTTTGGTTCGTTCACCATCAGCGCAAGCATCGCGCAAACATAAGAGGAAGTTGTCGCAAGCGCATGTGGGATCTCCCTCCCCATTACATTGAGATAATTTCTTTGTCAATTGCTTTTCAATATTCGTGATATGATAAGGTCGATGAAAGACTGAAAAACTTGGCTGCAACTTAAGTTCATCGCAAGCAAATAACGTATAAAGCAACGATTTCAGAGAAAGTTCTTTTATTTGAAAAACTGCTCAAATCATTTTGTATACATAGGCAGTCATGCAAAAAGGATTTTGTACAATTGCTATCTTCATATTTGTCACAGGTTCAAATTTTAGGAAATTTTGTTATTAATTTGAACTTTTTCTCGGAAAATCTTCCAACAATCTTTTCAACAAAACTCTGGCATTGCTATCATCGATGATTTTTGCACAGTCATTGCCAGGGCGTAACGTTTCAAAGCTGAAGCTCAGCAAGGCCTTAGCACACTTTCTTACTGCAGAAGACCTTCACACAAGCTTTGTTTTCATTTGGATGTGGTGGGTGAAACACTCAACAACATATTTGTTTCAAAAGTCAATGACGTTTGTGTAGTTTACGTGTGATCTGATGACGTTCGATTTAATGACGAAGTGCTCGATTTTTTGCTGCGTTTCCACTTCATTCGACGATTTTGAAACCAGATTTTCACCTGAAAAGGAAGAACTTTGTAAGAAGCTTTGAATAAAAGTACGTACGCTAAATCCAAACTGGTTTCGAAATTGTTTTCAAACTTTTTGCCTGCAGAGCTAAACAACAACAGATCACGTCTCGCTACAAATTAAAGTCGACTGATAATTTTGAGCTGGTTTTACTTCTTTTAAATTACACGTTCGATTCATTTTCAGAAACAGTTGAAGAAAAACTTCACTCAAAACCAGGGCAGCCGAGCTCACGGTTGCTGAACAGTTGTCATCGAACGATCAGTTTGTGGCACTGAGCAGCTAAAAATTATGAATCGAAAGGTTGCTGAGATAATTGCCAGCGTTTCTATCGAATCACGAGACTCGAACCTGCGTCTCGGAAAGGTGGAGAGTTGTTGCAACTTCGAACCGCTTCGGTCTCGAAAGATATTTGCTCATTTTGAATTGATGCTCCAGTTCCAGAAGCTGCTTTGATGTAAAAGCCGTTCGAGGTCGACGTGCTTTGCTGATGAGACCCGGATGTGCTGTATGCAAATAAAGCAGCAGGTCATATGCAGATGAAGCAGCAGGTCATTTTTAAATCGTTGGTCGCTGAAGAAGTACTGTAGAATCGTCAATGTTTGACATCATCAGCGCTGTTCGCGGCGATATCTGCAAAAAGCGTTTCAGGCAACTCTCCCTGGGAGGAGGAGGGAGGGGGGATAAGTACTGAGGCTGAGCAAATAAGAAGCAAACTTATCGGAAGATTTTGAATTTTCTCGAATATGAAACGTTTCGACCACAGTAGTTACACATAGTTCCGGACACTCAGAAAGAAAATTAATGAAGATTAATGGATGGTTTGAACTTTACAATCAAAGTAGAATTTCGTCAAAAAATAAGGAAAAATGTCAATTTAATAGTGGCATCTTTTACAGAAGTGTAAAGGTTTCATGCCAGGGGGATATCCAATGTACGAACGTAACATACACAAAATGAATATTCTGCAACGTAAAGGTTAAGAAACATAATAAAATTTAAGGACCAGAGGAGTCATAATATTAGTTTGATATTTGCCATCATCCGTTGGGCGACACTGTTCTCAGGGGTTTCGTAATCTTCCTCCCTGATTTCAATTTTCACCGTTTCTGTTGCGTAAAGTTTATGGTTATGACGTCATTAAAGCATTCCTACAATGTTTGATATCGTTCTGAGTCAAGTGTAAATTTATGATACCGGCGTTGCGTGGGGGAAGCTGGAGGGGGAGATTTAGCTGTAAGTGCATTAGGCAGGCTCCATCTGGAATGAAAGCAAAAACAAAAACCAATTGTTGCTTTCTCATTTTTGCAACTTTTCAACAACAATTCAAGTAATCAACGCTTTATCTGATTTAATTTCAAGATTTGATGAGAGGTACCCTTGATCCTAGTGCTACAGCTGCCAACTGATGAGAACATTTTGGGCGTTTTTTCCGAGGAGGCCAAGAGACTTGTGACTTTCAACCTGCTTCGCAACATCGTCCTGATTTCAACGTTGCTTTTATTTTATAAGCAATTGACACCGACATGAACTTAAACTGCGAGAAAGCGCAGATCATTTTAACAAATAAAAAAAATTGTTGCCGTTTGTCGTCGTCATAAACTGATCATTGTTTGAAAATATTAAAGTTCACAAAACTTCATGAACTCTCATTCCAACAAACCACAGTGACGTGGTGCGCTTCCTGCAAAGGCTGTTCAAAATTAATGGACAGTTTACGAATTGAAACCACTTGTCAACTGCTCTGAGACATTTCAAAACAAATATTAGAAACGAACATTTTAAATTCAACTCCTTTCTTTCAATTCTGGAAAAAGCTGTTAACAGTCTTGTAATTGACCTCACAATTCCCTGCCGCGTTTGTTGACGAGGTTGCAATTGTTCGTAAGAAACGTTTGTGGGTCCGGCAACATCAAACGGCGCGCGCCGACAGCACTCTTTGTGTTGGTAACAAATTATTTTGCGAAACCGAGCTTCAAGCTTCCCGCATCCGCGCGGGTTCCAAGTAAAGAAGCCATTCCAGCAGCAGCAGCAAGAGTTACTTTGAACGACAAGTAGTGACCGCTGCTGAGCAAAACACCGCTTGGGAAGTGACGGCAGGCGCGGTCGCTGCCAGGGATGCTTTTCAAAAAATCTGCTGTAAACACTAATAATATGCTGATTTTAGGCTGCGTGTTACCGTAACATGCGTATCACTTATTGAAAAACGTTCAAGACGCTCGACATGACAGGAATAACTTTTGATGTCGGAAATTCCTAGCAATAAAATATTTGTCCCGAAAGGTAACATAATGTAACCTTTCTATCTAATGTCATGCAGCGTTCGAAGGGGCTTCAAGTCTAAATAGAACGCCTTCATTGCAAGTTCACATTGACTTATGCCAGTTGCGGCCTGGAAAAAATTTACTGAAGATATAACAGAGTTGGAGAAGAAAGTAAAACATGAGTTTTAAGTGTAAGCATATGATGCATGCCAGAAAATTATTCTCCGACCATATTGCATGCATGAAAATTGTACGAACACATGGGAATAGAAAGATGCTGGTCTGGAACTGACGTCCGATTCCCAGAAACAGGAAAGCTGTGGAGCACGGGATGTTACTTGCTTTGTTTCAAAACATTTCATTTTTGTTCCATACGCACTGGACATTTTTTCTTGAAACGCAGCTAACACATTGGATCATAAATCTTTATTGTTTAGAGCAGACGTTGGGAACGTACCAGCCTGGTATAAACATAGTAATTGAAGTAAATATTTGCAGCATTATTATATATCAGGAGTGGCCAAACCTGCTCTATGTATGAGCCGCATATCGTAAAAGCCAAGTTACAAAGAGCCGCAATAAAAAACGGAAAAACACGAATTTATTTGCAATCTACGCTTTTGTGACATCATAATTCTTTTGGAACGACTTGCAAAAGTAAGGCTGTACGGCACGCTAGCTACCACAGTACCGTTTTACAATATTTCTACATTTTGCAATAAAAAAAAAAATAAAAACAAAACTATAAATTTTCGCAAAACTCAAAGGGCCGCATGCAAAGGTTCGAAAAGCCGCATGCGGCTCGCGAGCAGGGTTGCCAGGTAGTCATTAGCAAAAAAGGCCAGATCAACCCTTAAAAAAGCCAAATACCCCGAAAAAAGCCAAATAGAAGATAAATACACAACGACACCTTTAAAACACCCAAACGCGTTTTTAAAAGGCAAAATATACAAATACAGCAAAAGAGTAAATATCACTCCATTAACAAGCATCTCGAAAGTTCTGGTCTTGCTGAAGAGCAACACGAAACCTTAAATCTAAAACCATGGAACAGCAAAACAAAAAATTATAAATTCTCGTGCAGAGTTTCCAATAAAAATGTGTCATTCTGTGGCCAGAAACAGTGTCTGGAAATCTGTCAGTCCCCAGAAATCTGCCAAAATCATCTTTAAATCTACCAAATTGACATAATAATCTGATTGATCAAAAAAGGCTAAAAAATTCCAAATTTTATTTGGCCTTTTTTCAAAAACAAAAAAAAGCTGAAGGAGTTGAAAAAAGGCCAAATTTTACAAATTTGGCGTCAAGAAAGTCAAACTGGCAACACTGCTCTCGAGCCGCAGTTTGGCCACCCCTGTTATATATATTGTTCAGTTAAGTTTCACTCGCTTTTTCTCCTCCTTCCAGGTGAGTCACGAGTGGTCTGCGGCGCAGGTCTCCGCTTCCTTGCGAAGGGAACCACGCAGCTAGTGGGAGTCACTAATCACTTGACATTATAAACATAAACATGACAGTGATGCATGAAACTCATTAAAGCATCCTTTATTGTGGTTTTAATGATGCAGGCAAGTCAGGAAGCAACAAACAGGTTGCAAAAAACTGTCTCACCAGCGAGTTCATTGATGCTGCGAAGCACTGCTTCATTGCTCCACCAAGTGATTGGGAGTGCTGGAAAATGCGAGTTCAAACAAAAGTGACTCGATGGGAATGCGCTGGGGCGATGGGCGATCCCTTCATGGAATGGAATATGCTCTAGACCAGCGAGTGTCGGGAATGCCATCTCTTGCACCGGAACACTCTTCTGGAAGTGATGCAAACAATTTTCTTTGTTTTCCAAAATGTATGGATGCGCTTGAGATAAGCTGGTGGCGAAACAGGGAGGAGGCAACTGATGTAGTGATTCGCTGCCGTGACGTATAAACTGCTCTTTTGCAATTTCTTGATGAACTGTCTGATTGAAAAAGTGAGCAGCATTCAAACTTTTCTGTTCGTTGAAACTGAGTATATCTTTCCCGTAAGAGAAGTCTTCATCATCCTTACAACCGTCATCCGACGCCAGTAGTGAGTCTATAGAAAACTTAGAAAGCTTCTTTGCTTGGGCTGTGACTTCAGTGGATAATTGGAATGGAGTAGAGATCTTATATCCATCTTTGGGTGCTGCAATCTCATAAATTTTCATACTTGTCTGTTTTGACTCGGACTTTGAATTTTTTTCTCTAATTATGTTCAGGCCGTCAAAGGCGTTTGCTGCTTGATGCACAAATCCTTCGTCATCAGGAAAATTTTTCATTCGCAGCATCACATCAGCAACAGACATGCTTCAAGTGCAAGGTTGAACCAGTCTGCTGCTTGGGAAAAAATGTTATTTATCAACGTTTATCAATTGATTTCCTTCATAACAAATGCTGCAAATGTAAATACAAAGATTTATTGTAAGTGCCTTGTTCAGTAACAGTTTATTGAAATTTAGTTAAACAGCATTTTACAAGAATGTAGCAAAACGTTTGAGTAAGAGCAACTTGACAACATGCCACTTCAGTTATGTGGAAATATCTGGACCGCCCCGAAAGAAATTAAAGATTTTTGTGATGCTGAAAAATTTCCTCTTAAGGCAACCACTGGTCGTCGTCAAATCATCACAGCTTCCTTCAAACGTAACCTTCTATTGAAGAACGACGTCAAACTGCGTCACATTGAGCTGCTGCTACGAATAGGACAGAAACTGAACTGTTCCTTTTCACACAACACACTCAGAGCAACCGGAGTTTTAAAGAATAAAATAAAAGGGCAAGAACGAAAAAGAATCACAGACATGGAACTAAAACGAAAGAACTGCAGTAAAATCTGCAAGTTACTTGTTGAAATTTTAATTGTTGCTAAAACTTCCTGGAATGGCATAAAACGTGCTGCGCGTCTTATCCACTGCTTCTGTTATTACATCCATGAGTCATTCCACCGATAAATAGAAAAATATTGAAAAAAATGTGGGCACTTTTGTTCTAAACTTCTAAAGATATCTTTCACATTGTCATGCATCTCATTGCCATTGGGTTCTAGAACCAATACAGTTATCTCTATTGTTTTAGAAGCAAAGCTAACTTCAACGTGGTTGCTGTGGAACCCTCGTGTGTAGCGACTGTAACCTGAAAAAGCTGTACTTGTTGAAAAGGGTTTCTAATGAATGACTGACAAAAACACTACACCTGTTACCAAGTAGCTGCTGCTCTATGACACTTAACTAAACAACGAATCTTTTTACAGACTTTTTGTTGCTTATTAACTATGGATCAAACAACAGTTTTTAACAGTAATGGCAAAGCTATAAAATAAAAATAAGCAAGAGCATACAGTAAACCATCAAAAAGAAAATAAAAACTATTGCAACGCAATGGAAAAAGCAAATCTTTTTTATTTATAATAATCAAAATTATTAATCACAAGTTGTTACAATCTTTTTTTTAATTGCATGTGATGATGGTGGTTCCTGAGCATGACACTAAACTGCTACTGGTGATGGTGTTGAAGTTCGGGAGTTCTGCTGTTTTTGGAAACTGGGAATGTCCTTCAGCTATGATTATTCCCGGGTCTGCTCTGGCCTGGAGTGGTGACGTCTGAGAGGGATCCAGCTATGGATCAAATGGTCTCTTTCAATGACAGACCGAGTTCTTCAGCCATGCAAGTTAAACAGTCTAGCTATAGAAAACCGATAAGCAGGTCAGGATTATTTCTCAATTCTATAGTTGCTCCTGAAGCGGAACTTGGGCTCAACGTACTGGTCACATCTTTCCTTTGGACAATGCATGTGATGCGATGTGTGGCCGCTCGACGACTGGCAACCGAGCAACCCTACCACTTGGTGAGGTCACTTTGGAATATCTCGACGTGGTCACCTTCTTGCGAAAGTGTTTTACTGATACACGCCGGCAGTGAAACTATGTTTCTTAAAACAATCTCGTCAATACTTCGTCGCAATGTTGACAGAAATCTGCGGTCAACACAAACTTTTACTGTATCGCGTTCGTGCCAGTCTTATGCTGTCCTACAAGGGAAAAGAGCGAAAAATTTTCGAAGGGAATCAAATCAGGCAAAACCATCTTTTCAAATCTGAAGCAAATATGTTTGAAACATATTTATTTTTACAGATTTACGAAAAACATCGAAACCTCGACAAACATTTCTTTACAACAATAACATTATGCATCGCAAGCAGTTTGACTTTGCTGCTGCAAAAGCGTTTTTTCATGATTTTTTTCTACTCATCGAACGATGAACTTGGAAATAAATCAACTTCAAACTCAGTTTTCTTATTAAGTACTCTCTTGACCTGAAACCAGTTAAGTCCACAGATCTTGAGAAAAAAATGTAATTGAGGTTTCCATTGTTGCTTTGTCAGTTTTACTCAAATTATCTTCGCAGTGATGTCTTTGTTAAACTTGAATTTACTGTTGGTTATCTGAACCTTGGCCACCTTTATCACCCTTGTTAAGTCGGTCACCGGCCGATTCCAGTCTTTCTCAAATCTATTAAAACAAAACACTAGTCAATGTCTTCACCTGCTTGTAAGTAGGTTTAGAGTTACGTTTGTCACTATTTGAAAATTGTTAGAAAGAAAACGCAGCTGCGACACTTTCAGTTCAAGAATATTTTCTGAATGTTGACTCATTTCATCAAAACTCTGGACTGCTCAACAGCACTGAGTCACTGAGTCGTTTTTCCTGTGAAGTAAAGTATAGATGCAGGAGATAACGAACAGGTTCCACTGCAGCTTCTTTCACATGGGAATGAAAACTCTCACTTGTCCCGTTCCTGAAGAAACCTATCCTGAAGCTCATTTTGAACCCAGCAACTTTATGTATTATTCTGAAAAAATTAACCAAGAATCGAATTGCTCCTCCATGTTGGATATCACTTCCTCGCGCAGGTGGTTCCACAATGACCGCGACTGTGACGAAACAAAGACCGACGCAAGTAAATAGACAAACTCCATAGGAGATTCAGGGAAACGTTTCGCGTGACGGAATAGAAAGTAAAGAAAAAATTTTGTCACAATGCTGTTGTTATATTCACAAATAGACACTGGTAAGAAAGAAGAGATTTATTTTAGAACATGAGTTTATTTTCCGCAAATTACATCCTCCTGAGTAGGCTAACTGTTTCATTAAAATAAAAATTTCTTTCGTTTTTTGATGTGACCCTCGATAATCTTTTCTCATTCTGTGGATGATCAGCGCCAAGTAAAAAATTTCAGTGTTTTGCAAAATCGACATCAGTCGCCCAGTATGCGACAACGCATTTTACAGAAAACAAGAAAATTTCTAGAGAAATCTGCAAATATTCAGATTCTTCCACGAAATTTCTAAAAGAATACATAAATTTCTAGGAGAAAAAATAGAAAAATCTGTCAAAGAATCTGCAAAGATTTTTATCTACGTTGCTACTTCAAAGAAATGTTAGTTTTTTAATACTTAATACTTTAAAACGCTTAAGCGAGATTTGTTCAACCGGTCGCACGACTCATGGTCTCTATAGCGCCCCTGGTGCTGCAGCAGCCATTTTGAGGAAAAGCAATATTGGCGAAGATGCGAAGACTTCAACGCAGTCTCTAAAATACCTTGAAGTCTAAGTTGAGGCCACCTTAAATATATAACTTTGACCAGCATGATAGATTTCTCACTGAACTGTATTCCTGGCGCAACATCTGCAGACGTAGAAAAAACTGGACCGTTGCCACTAAAAGCCCAGCCCATCAGCCTCTGATTAAAATCGAAAGCTGAACAGCTGAGCGGTCGCCGTCCAACCTGATTAGGACAATTATCGAGCGAGAAGTGGTTCGTCAACTGCAACCCTGATTGAAGGAGCTTCCTCGAAGAACAAAGGCAGATTCAATCCCAGACGTGTAGTTGACAGATTGTTGATTCAATTATCCTCTTTGGTAGTTGCTGGTATTGAAAGAGCTGACAGTCTCTTCTGCAGTGGTTTTCACACACTAATTGCAACAACTGTAGAACGTTTCCTTAAAAATGTCAGCACAAAGAGAAAATGTGATTTACAGGCAAAAATTGCATCATCTTTGACAAAGAACATGTCACGGTATCGGAGGTTGATTCCAAAGCATGTTGTGAAAAAAAATGTTTGCGAACAACTGAAAATGCTCCATCGAATGCTTATCGCATCGGCGTTCCAATTTCGCAAATTTATAGAAAAGTCAAAGTCATTATAAAGTCTGAAACGTGACCTCCGTACTTTGCTTCTTCAAACCTTTATATGCAACAGGACAGCATGCTCAGCAAGCACACTGCTGGGTCTGCTAAAATTCAGAGGAAAAATGAGGATAAACCGAAACTCAACTTAAATAAAGGCAAAGGAAGGTCGCAGGGTTAATGCACAAGATCTGCTTTGTTTGAAACAAGGCACAAAATATCTGGGAAGAAAAACAAAACCTTTTACTTTGTTTCTTGTTATTTTATGTTGAACCTATAAAAGTTTCTGTGACCTCTAAATGTGGAAGTTTAATTTGTGAACTACAGAACTACGCAAGAAAGCAAAAGAACAACTTCCCACATGTAGACAAGTGAAAAAAGACTGTATAAAGTTGTTTTTATAATTGTTGTTTTTGTTATTTACGCATGCTTTTCAATATTTCTTGCAACTAAACAGGCGCTGACAAAAACAAATTCAGATGGTTGTGATTGTAAAATGAAACACTGATGTTTTGGAAAACACGTAATGGCAAATTAGTCGGGAATGGAAAGGATTTCGCAAAATTTTTCGGGTGCGCTTGGAGGTCATTGTATATTTCAATCATTTTATTTGTACTTTATTTTGAGAAATTTTCCATCTTTAAATGAATTTTCGTGAATCAACTTTTCAATGGAATACAATTCTGCGTCGACATAAAACAGCTTTTATTCAAAAGCGTTACAGACTACAGATTGTCTGCAGATAGTTTTAACATGCACAATAACGTCGGACAACCCAGTCAAATTTTGCACATTTTTGATCACAATTTTGCAAACCGTTTTGCAGTCTTCGCAAAATTTTTAATGGCAGAAGTTTCACACCAATGCGGAACTCAGTGTCCACAAGCGAGACGCTCATTGGCCTCGGGTCAACAGCTGCAGTTGATTATGAAGTGACAGGGAGATATCAAGAAAAATAATAACATTTTTGTAAGAAACGCAATAAATTATTGAAACAATACAAGTCAGCGCAAAGTGGGTCTATTCAGCACTTTTAAATTATTTTGGAAAATATTTGCACTACATGGTGGAACATTTTGACATTTGGTTATAATCTCTTTGAACTTCATTGTCAAAAATTGTCAGCAAGTAGATGAAAGTTCAACCCACAGGGAGATCCATATGTCTGAGCACACGACGTGGTCTTTTAAGTAACGACAACAAAGGACAAACTTTTTCAATTTTACTCGGAAGCAAATACAGTTGGCGATATAACGTCTGGTAGAAATAGTCACCAAATGTTAAAGCGATATTTTCATTACTGAACTCGCAAATTTTTCATTTGATCAAAATGAAAAATTCAAATTCAAATTTTCAACGCAAGGTTTTTGTACAGCAGGATTCATCTATTATTTGAAAAAAAATGAATTGAAAACTTGAATTCAACAGTGAACGTTTTTTTGTTTTGAAAATTTATTGCTGTTGACAAAACTGAAGTCTAATTCATCGCAGCACATGGAGTCTGTTATTAGGAGCTCAGGAAAATTGTACCATAATAATCTTGAGTTATGAAAGCAGAGAACGTGTTACCAGCTGCAAAGACTTCTTGAAGCTTCATATTTGTGAAGATAAGCCATTTTAATATTTCTGGAACCTTTTTGATACTAGCGTTTTAGTGAGCACTGCCATGTTGCTTTCCTGAAATAAACCTTCGGCGAAGAGCAAAATAATGTCAATTATGAAGACTGAGATGTTGGTTGCTCAGCTCTGTGCCGCGACACATAATCATGTTTGTGAGACTGTGAGCCATTGTGAACGCATCGTGTGGAACTCTTGGCTTTTGACCTTGTTTTGGAAAAAAATGTCTTCTACTCTGTGACTGAATTTTTGCACTTGTTAGATGTAACAAAGACCTGCCTGACTCGTAAACCTTGACAACAATATTTTTGCCAGCTTTTTCTGAAACCCTCCGGGTACGCTTCAGAAATGTTCATCATCGCTGTTATTTTGAGTGTCGTAGGACTTTTTTTTGAAATATAAAAAATGCCCAAAATCTCAGGTTTCTCGCTTGACTTTCGCTCGACGCTTGAGTCTCCTGTTGTTTGACAACAAGCGAACCTCGTGAAAAGCAATTAATCACAGCAGTTAAGCCACAGAGACCGATCTAGGGTCCGGGATCACGATTTATGTTCACACAGCAAACAAACGTTGCGCCGCCTCTCAGTCCAGTACGTGACATATGATGAGACGTTACAACAACGTGTAAGTTCTAGAACTGGTCAGTAATCAGCTCTAATGGCGAAATATTTCAAAGAAATAACGTCCACGTGTGCGCGCACGTTCAGTTTGTTCACCTTTTGCATCCAATCTCCGCTGAAGAGGATTTTCTTGCGTAATAGGATCCTTCTTGGCCTTTCAACTGATGGTTTTTCAAACTGTATGTTTTTGCACAATCCATGCTAATGAGAGCATCTAATGCTCCGTTAGAATTTTGTGCTTCACAGTCCGATTTGTTAATTTTAAGGTTCACGCGTTGAATTCTTTTTATCGGAAGTTTATCAGAAATAACCATGACTGTTCGTTGTCATGACTGCTGCTTGGAAAATTATTGTGATTTACAAAAACGTTCAGATGAATATCAAATAATTATGCGAAACCTTTTATACTTGTAGGTAATGTAGACATTATCTTCTGTTTATTTTTTTTGTAGAAGCGGGCCCAAACATTTCGGCATCTCTGCAGTAAACGCAACAATAATTCAATATTATATGCGGCGGTAAAGACATTAATTTATGATATTTTGAAGAAATAAATTATTTATCTATGCATATATTTTGCAAACCAAATTCAGCAATATAGAGACTAGCAAGATGTGCGATTTAGAAGTATTTGCAAATGCCAGCGGTACATTAATTTGCTTTGAAACAATATCTACAGCACTATCAGATTTGAGTGACAAGTTGCAACACTTGTGCTTGCGAAGTCATTCAAACATCCACCAAGTGTTAACATTAGCGAGGCAAACGGTTGCTTAAAAACAACTTAATTAACACATACTGTAAATTCCGTGAATTCCTGCGATGTACAGTAAAAGTAGAAGCTGACTAACATGCCAAAAACAAACGAAATGAGAAAGTGGGATCAATCTAAACAGTATCATGAAAAGCATTTTGCAATGTTTTGTCTTATGCAAAAGTCTATTTTGGTTCTACTTGATCGTTTTTTCTCGAATTTCTTTATTTCAACGCCATAGAATAACCTTTACCAAGCAAAGTTTAATCTAGGTTAAGTTTTTGTTAGCTTAAAATCAAAGATACCTGAACGAATTCATTCATGACGATCATAAGTGGTCAAATGGGATGCACTGCTTTTCTGGCTGGAGTAAGTCCGAACAAACCTCAGTGATTTGTTCAGAACCTAATTAGGGCAATTCGAGAAAAACGTCCATTATTGATTTTTCTACTTCGTCAAAGTGATAGGATCTGCTGGACAATGAAACCGATTTCCCAAAGGCGCAGTTGACATTTGCTTCATTGAATTATCACTCTGTTGGCAGAGGTTGACATTTAAAGTCGGAAACACCATTTGCTGTTTAATTGAGATCTCAGCGACAAATCACTCCGCTTCCCAGCGCTGGCGGACACAGAAATCCGTGCCGGAAGCGCTTTTCCGCTTCTCCTGCACACGTGGGTATGTTCTCAGGGAAAGTTGCTTGTTATGGAAGTTCATCTACAGCAGGTGGAAAAGTGAGTGTTGCACAACCAAAGAAAACTATGTCTTTCATGATATGAAGACAAAATGTATTTTCTTTCCTTTTTCTTAATTAGCAGGAGTCACTTACTGCCGGAATGCGAGTGCCACCCGTCCTTATGTTTATATTATTATAGCTAAGTAACTTTTTCTTCGTGTGGCCTTATTTCAAAATATTCAATAAATGCAAAAAATGTTATCTGCGCTCAACTACTTTCTAAATTCCCCGATCTAACACTGGGACAGACCCACAGTTAACGCAATAATTTTTATGACGTAACATTCTTCATTGCCTTTCTGGTGAGCGAATCACTCAGATCGCATTTTTACTAATCATGTTGAATTGATCTGAGAAGGGCTTTGCAAACAGATTTGTTTTCTTGGTTTCTCAATTCCAAACAATGAAGTCAGAAGGTCGAGGTGGTTTCATGGCTTTCACCGCTGTAAGCGAAACTCATCAATCACACACAACGAACCTAATATTACATTCACCGATTATGAGAGGGTCCAGCTTTGAAATGAATCGCATTTAGAACAACAGGTGCTTGCTGTGAGAAATGGTGTCGAAAACGTGACATTTTGAAATTAAACTGTTCTACCAAAACTGTGTGGACATAATTGTTAAAGTAAATGATTTTATGAGCATGGCCACAACCGACAAAACACCTCAGGTGGGTAAAGGGTCAAAACTTTCAAAATCTATGAAAATGCTGCAAAACAAAACATTGTAGTTCCCAACTTGAAATTTTCACGAATGTTTTGTGGGAGGCAGCTGCTTGTTGAAGCCACCATGAAAGCATCTTTGTAGTGGTTACATGTGTGCTTTATTGTGTTTTGTGTATTTCTAATGCGTGATTTCAAGCGTTTTCTTTTAGTAACACAAAGCAACGTATTTGTTTGTGTACAACTCAACATTTGACATGTACTGTAACATGATAACCTACAACATGCCCACAGGACGATGTTGATCGTCACTTCTGTGAACACTCAACGCTGTTCGTCGACATTGGTCAATGTTTGAATTTGTGCTTGCTCCATACTGCACAGGAGCGTTTACCGTTTGTTAAAATATCTCTGTTCGGAACTTCAAAACTTGCAAACATGTTGCACCACTACTTTGAGGCATCATAACTTTGTGTTCTTTGGACCACAGCAATTGGCGAGGTTTCCATTCAACTGACTGAAGAACCAGTGAAGCAGTCACGATTATTCTCCTTTTCGCGATTGTATTGTCGTTAGGTGTCGTACCACGATGATGTCATTGACTTTCAGAATCTTAATTCGGCAAAAAAGGTTTTAGATCAGCAGTCTCAAACTCAAATTGCGCCGAGGACTAAATTAGGGCCGATTAAGCAACCCGAGGGCCGCATTATGACGCTGACGCCACAATGGCGGTACCCGAACCTTACTAGAAACAGCTTTTGCATTTTATTTCCTGCGAAAGTTGTCATGAATTGCAGGCAAATCATTTCTAGCCGTCCCTACGTTCATTTAAAAGCAACTTGTTCACTCGCTGGCCGAGCACTTGGTGAATAAACCAAATAACTTAAATGTTGATTATATGAAAATTCCCAAAACGCATCGCGAGCCGCACAAAATGCCCTCTGGGGCCACATGGGGCCCGCGTGCCGCGTGTTTGAGACCCCTGTTTTAAAGGCAATTCCTTTTCAAATGCTATTCAAAGAGCACGTGAATTTTTATCAGCAACAGTTCAAGGCTTGATGGAATGACCATTGCACAGGGGGTGTCGGATAAAGTCAAGGTTTGAAACAATATGTATGTGCAATCAGATAAAGTTTATTGGAGAACTATTATTTGAGACGCAGAAGGTGGCATGCGTGAATCCTCCTTGTTTTTCACAAAAAGTTGATCGGTGTGGAATTCCGCGTTTCCCGTGCTTTCTTATCAACAACAGCATATGGAATTCCAAACTCCACAAAATCTATTTACATTGAATTTATTGCAACGTCTTTCGCATTTTGAATTTCAGGACTACTGTGACCATTATTTTTCACATTAAAATTTCAACAGAACATGTTCAAACGACCATTATCACGACATCACACGACCATTATCACGACATCACACGACCATTATCATGACATCTATGCCTTTCTGCAGCGAAACCTTAACTGGACAATAGTTTTTGAGCTCACTTGTATTGCGTAATAGCATCAAAAGGGTATGAAAGTGACAATGCTTATGACGACTTAAATATGGCTACTCTTTCGCTACAACTGTTTTCCTCAAAGCTCATCTTGCCTCTCCTGGCCTCCTCCCCCACCTTTTCTTCTTCGAAAGACCCTGATTTCTTCTATTTGTAAGTTTTTGCAATAAGAAATGTTAGATGTTAAAATATTAGTCACGAAAATTTGCATCGTTCACTTTTTCAGCAAAGTTTGATAAATGTTTGTGTTTGACCCAGCATCAGCAAATATTTCCTAAATAAAAAGATTGTATTCAGAGAAATTCAGTTTTCTTTACAAAGGAGCAGTTGATAATCAACTGCCGACTGAGAAGATTAGATTTAATTCGCTCTAGCACCCCATCCAGTGGTAACAGCTGTTATTGTGCTAATCATTGGCATCTTATCAGTCTTTGATGACACAGGTGTCACTGTTTGACATCGTGCTGTTTTCTACTTTTATCTTGGAAATTGTTTCTAGTGTCTTTGTAACTTATTAAGGAAATTAATTTTTGAAAACTGAATTATTATGCAAGGCCTTAAATTATACGTTTCATTCTGTTTTTTTTTCTGCAGTGGGGTAAACTTTTTTTAATCAGCAAAACATTGCACCCCGTGGAGTGGAGGGAATATGCGGCAACGTCCTCATCAAGCACAAGCTAATTGTCACTTGAGTGATAAGTGGCGTTACTTTGCCAATTGTATGTTTGCTTTTTTTGAAAAGCGGGCGATGTGACCTGACTCCTTGTTAATGGGTTGCCGCGTCCAAGTGTTTGACCAAAGTCACAAGCGTTTCATTCCACAGAACAACTGTAGTGAAAATTATGTTCTCTTTTATGTTTCAACACTTTTAACTTTATTAGTGTTTTAAATCACACTGATACTAAAAGTTGTACATTGCGAATAACATGAGCTTTTAAAATTTCGTTATTCTAACAAATTCTGCAGGGAATAAACTTTCTGGAAAACGAAACTAAATAACTTTGGAATCAAAAGTTTGTACGTTTGTAAAAACCTTTGGTGTTAATTTTGGCGCTGAAAATGGTTGGAAAAACTACCACGAGGTTTATTTGTTGCCACGCGCTTTTTATTTGGAGATGACTGCCTTTGGTGATGATTTTTTATTTTGGGAAATCCGTTTCAAAGAAAAACATCAATTGGTTTTGCTGGGAATGTTGAAACGTTCATGTGAGAAAATGATTTTGGTAAACGAAAGGATACTACCGTCAAAGTCAATGCACCAAGAGCTGTTATTTAAAAGACTAAACTAATAATCCAATTTTTATTTTGCTGGAAATGTCAACGGATTCTACTGACAACGGAAAAGGTACACGTTTTACATTCTCAGGGCAGGTTCACTTCGGTCAGTCCGTGGCAGTTGTTGAGGTCGAAACTACAGCTCAGTTGGATTTCAGAATGATTCTGCTGAAAGTGAATCAATCTTAGATAAAGGCGTGTTAGTTACTGCAAGTGCTGCACATAAATGCGACGCTGGGCGATGGCCAAAAGCGTTAACATCTAAGTTACAATCGCAGCTGACTCAGTCGCAGTCATTCAGATGAGATTGCAAATGAAAGGATGCCGAGTTTTTAGCATGACGTCGCAGTTTCTTCATTAATTTATATAGTTTAACGACAATATCGCGACAAGCGATATCCTGATAAGTGAAACTTTGTCGCGTCACGCCAAGCTTTCACAGGAATAACGACAAAAGAAAACTAACACAAGCATAATGAAATAGCATATTATAGCGAGGACACTTATAATCTACTCTAGGATTCCACAAAGTGGTTGACGACACTAAAAGGTACTAGCTGAGGCGGCAACAGCTGTTGCAGAAGCATAGGTCAGTCTTCCAAATGAGTGACCTGCCCTCTTGAAGTTACCAAGGCAATGCAATAAGAAGTAAAAGCTCTCATCACTTTGTCCGTTATTAACTCTCCAGCAGAACTCTACATTTGATTGCTTTCTTTGATTATATTTAGATATACGACACTCTATTCAACAAACATGAATGTGAAGTCAAAAGAACGTAACGTTAAGCGGCTCATTGTAGAAGATAGGCTCCCAACCCTTTTTGAAGTTGACACACCTTTCATAAAAATACAATTGCATTCGCACCCCTCAGTTTTAAACAAAGCGTGTAAATCACAAAATATTCCGATTTTGCAGCATCTTCATTTTTTAAATTACTACTCGTAACGCGCAGGCTTACTGACAACAGAAAACACTACTGCCCATTAGAAACAAATCTAGTGATTTTTTTGTTGCTGTTTCTCTGAAATTATCCGCTCATACCTTGGCACGCAGTTACTCAGAAGCAGAGCCACGTGCATTTGGTCCGGAGGTTCAAGTGGTTTCGATAAGATGTTTTGCAAATGAAGTAAATAGAAAAATCCACATTCGCACAAATATGTTGTTGCGTAGGGCATTACATGGCAGTAGTCAGGGTCAACAATTTTGCCGAGGCGAATATGTTAAGTACGTCCCCGGTTACGTAATTAGTTTATGTAGATCTGGCGTCCTGCCCAATTAATCTAGGCTCACAAAATTAAATACAAACCGACAGAGCCGTATCAGCCGCACTCCATACCCCACTTTGGGGGGGGGGAAACCTGTCATACGGGCCCAAAATTCAGTCCCGCCGTCACCATCCCCGAAAGAAAGCTTCGACTCCCAAATTGAAATATGAAGCACTAAAAATCAGTGAAGGGCTTTTTGAACGAAAAGTGCTTGTGCATTACAGTTACTTTGCGACCCTTTGAAAGCAAGGTATTTACAGGGTGTTTCACAATTGTTGAAACAAAGCGATTGTGCACAAATCCAGGTTTTTAAATGATACCACAATGATGATTACATTTATTGAAAGGTGAAAAGATAACATTTTATAATCTGCAACTGTTTTTCCTCAAATCAGAAATAATATGTCAAGAAGAATCCTAGAGTACATGCTCCTTGGCTCCTTCGTCGCAGAGATTTGCTCGGACTCCGACCGACTGACTCTTGAACCCTAGTGAC
>Ga0210059_1002455_pt1 | contig 29014 bp, 11 predicted proteins | sample Ectturendosymbi2_FD_188042 | JGI IMG/M metagenome (GOLD analysis project Ga0210059, IMG submission 188042) | Ecteinascidia turbinata endosymbiont from Florida, USA - Sample 2 (SPAdes) (version 2) | ecosystem: Host-associated > Tunicates > Ascidians > Unclassified | place: Key West, Florida...
CATTTGGCCCGCGGGCCGCTATTTGCCCACCCCTGCCCTGGATCATTCACCATCACCCTTGCTTAATTTCTGTATCTTGAGATTGCGGTTAGGATGGGACATGTAACTTTCACAGCAATTTCAAGTGAGGCTTCGCGTCAACTTTGAATGTAAAAATGCACTTACATATAATCTTGTAAAAACGTTGGTGAAACAACATTTCTTGTCATCATCAAACCTTATAATTAGTAATTGTTTGAAAAAGCGATTAAGATGCCCCTTTTATAGACTACCTAAGTCATCGAACTGATTGTAATATACACCTAAAAAGGCTGCAATCACTGAAAAACACAAAATATCCAAGGGGTTACTAACACTTATAAGATTTCATTTCATCACACGCTCAAGTCATGAAATTAGATTACCAAAAATTAGTGGCGATATTTCAGCTTAATTGCATCCTACATTAAGCGAGGAGCTGCCGCACGCACTATCAAGTAAAATTAGTAACAACTGGTACGCTACATATATCGTCCCCGAGTGCTACATAAAAGTTATCGTGCAATAGTGTTCACAGGCAATCCGCAAGACAACAACTTACTTGGTAAGCTCGTCTGATAAAGCGGATGGATTAATTTGAGAGCAACTACTGCGTTTAAAAAATCTTTGAACTTGTCTACGTAAATGTGCGCCTGTGACTGAAGTCTTGCCTGCACGAACACTGGCGAGTGGCGACCCACCTATCGCACGGAAGGTCTGGAGTTCCTTGCAGTACCTGTCAGCACGCATTGCAACCGAAACGATTTGCACCAGGTCTTTTGGAGTCTGCATTTTCTTCTTACTTTTGATTCTTTGCAAAAGCAGTAGTCTTGGAATAAATCAAACAAAACGCTAGCAACTGAAGTATAGCGGTGCAAAGACGAAATAAGTTTCTGTAAAGTTACACTTTCGTTTGTAACAAAAATTGATTATAGTTTATCAGAAAAGAAAAATCAAGCACAACAGTGGACAAAACTTTGAAAAGGCACTGACTACCGTACAATTTTTTGGCAATGAGGAGCTCAGCTAACATATTTTGCCTAATTATAAGAAAGTTTTCAGTTCGACACATCTGAGGAGTTTGAGTGAAGTAAAACTGTTGGGAATAGAGATTGCGAAAGCAAGCAAAAACACTATAATCCGTCTTATTAAAAAAATACGCAGGGCAAAACCCTGAAATGATCCCTGAAAAGGCGTTCCCACGTTTTTTTGCTTTTTTTCATGCACTTGTCGACCCAAGAAGATTGCCGATTGATTGCTTCTAGCAGATAGTAAAGCACGTTTAAAAAATCTTTTGTCAGTTTGACAACACAAAATGGCGCTGCAGTAACTTCCGAGCAGCAACTACTAAATTCTGGCAATGAAGCAACGGCACCGCACGACACTTACAATATAAGCACACACAGAAAATGAAAAATATACTGTTTTTGCACAATTTTTTTGGATAAAATGTTGTCAAATTGCCCGCAGCTTCGTAAACTTTCCTCAGCAATAATGCAGTCTAGCTGATTCAGATGGTGCTACTTAATGAAAAGTTCTTAGCTTTGTCTTAAGAGAGCACATTTGTGTGGAAAGAAATTAAAACGCATCAACAACAAGTAACGTGGCGCTTAATTTTTGTTGTTAATTTAAAAACAAACTTTAGTTTTCAGTTAATCCACTTATTCGCAAGGATGTGATACATTTTTGCAAAGGTTGCTGCAAACGTTTATGGCGATAGCTCAGCAGTTGGACAAGATTAACACAGTTCCGCGTTGCCATGCCGCTTTATAACATCTTCGACATTTTTCATCATCTGAATCTATTGAACGACCTGTTCGAGGTTGTTTTGTGCGCTTGAAACTATTTCCGGAAAATTACCCAATAAAACTACCAAATTTTTATATCACGATCGTAAAAACGTCAGATTTATGGGGATAACACCATTCTACAATTCATCAAAATATAAGGACTTGAAGCATGCCAGCACTTTCATAAGGAAAAAGCGTTTCTTCGGATGTCAGAGCCACACAATGCACTTCCCAAGATTTTTAATCAATCACAAAAACGTTATAGGACGAAGTTTGCCAAAGCGATATTTTTGACTGTTTTCATTTAGCTTGCATATCATCGAGTACAGTCTCTGACAGAGTGGGTGTTTACTGATCTATTTATTTGTGTAACTTTAAGTTTAATAACCATTTTTGCCCTTGGTGCTGCACAGGTGTATAACGAAACTAGAGAGCAAAACCAATATAAAAAGGCGTTATGACCTGAGATTAAGATTGAAGGAACAAGCACACCTCAAGATGAAAACTAAGCCAAAAACTCAAATGGGATAAAATTACAACGCTTCTTGCAAAGAGCCGGTCATTTTTCTGAGCATGCACGTAACCGAATAGGTGGCTACTGTAGGTTGAGAGAAAAAACACTGTCACGGTGGAGTAATGCAGGCCAGAATCACATTGGTGCCGAACATGCAGCCATTTTCAAACCCAAGTGAGCGGACTAACGCAGCCATTTTAACCCCAAGTGAGCGGGCTCACGTCCGTGAAGAAATGTAAGTCCGCAAAATTCCAACCACGAAAAAGATTGGAAAAAATTAATACACACACAGAGTTTCTGCAGTAACGCCAAACGTAGAAAATTTCCATAACATGACGTTTACAGTGTTAACTACTCTGTAAAGACGTTTTAGGCAGGAAACCTAATGTAGGCTACGGGATAATAAGGAGAAATCCCAGCCTGAAATATTGCCAAATCAGTTCGTCGGACAGTGTCATTGAAATTTCATGCTGAATAGCAGCTTGCCCTACAAATGGGCCGAGGAGCTTTCAAGCAGTATGTCGTTGCTTACCGAATGAATCACTCCATACCAGCGGGAATGTGTCCTTCGGTGGACGTCGCTGACTTGTTTTGATTTTTAGAATCAGAAGCCACTTTTGATATTAAATTAGATGGGGAAAGTACTGAAGCTCCACTGGTTGGGATGTTTTGCCAGTATCTGCAGCTTTCACGAGGGTTGCAAGTTTGTTCCTCGTTTACTGAATGCCCGATCAGGTGCCTGTCATCTTCGCCGGAACTCACCGAAGCGTGGCCTTCCGCCATTTTAGAGTGAGTAATCTTTTCGACATTTCTACGTTGGGCGTAGTTTGAAAACTCATTGCTATTCCTCTCGCTGTTAGTTAAAGTGGTGTGGTCACCTTGGTGAGATTTAGCCGAACTGTCAGCAGTCGAGCATGCGAACGATATGTTTGTGTCGCTTCGTTTTGAGCCACCGCCAGTCGTGTTGTACAATGATGAATAAAGTGACTGTGAGAGTACTATATCTCGTGCGCCGGTAGTTTGATCAGGACAGTTTGCACAGTATACTGCTGGAGATACTTGCATGGCGGCGGCGCACTTAGCTTCTTCCGAAGAACCTTCAGAAAAATTACCAGCTGTTTGTGTTTCGCACTTTCCAGCAACCAGCCCTACCAACGACGGTAGCCTATCTGAACCATCAGCAGTCGAGCCTGTTTGTCGAGTGTCATCATAAAAGTGTCCTGAGTTGTCGGAAAGCGTCGAGAAATTCCCGGTGTTGCAAAGTTCGTAACTTCCAGGACAAGATGACGATTTCTCAAGGAGCTTACCACCCGTAACCGCCTCGGACTTGATTGGAAATGAGAGAGAACCTGCACTGGGCAAAGCAAAGGTTTCCGACTCATGCGGGATTTCGCCAATACCTGCAGCTGCCGGCTGAATGGATGGTGTTGGCGTTGCGTAGCTACTGCTCACTTCGCTCTCGGTCAGATATGGTTGGTAAAGCCGCTGCTTCTGTTTCGGTTGCTCGTACGTCAGAAATGTGTTCTGCCCGGATGCGCCAGAAACAAAACACTCGTCATACACGCCTGGAACTAAACCTGGACAAGTTTGACGCTGCAGTTGTTTGTCGTAGGGAGCTCCCATGTTCCAGTAACGACTGCAGTCTGGAGCTTCAGAGGAATAATGCTCGGGGGTTATCTTTGACGGGGGCCACTCAGGATAAGCAAAAATTGTCGAACCGAAAGAAGATGTCGAAGGAAACAATTCTCGGTCGTAGGTGCCTGTAAATTTCATCGAAGCTAAAGTTGGGCGAAAACTGTTTGTGCCCTGAGTCAAACCGCAATCTAATCTGCTTCCCGGTTTTTCTTCCATGGTTGAGCAATACAGTCCTTCCGTGAAAACACCCGAGCTTTTACGCTGAGATGTTGTACCACAGACTTCTTTCTCCAAACTGGTCGTTAGCAAACTTTCGATGCTTGTAAACTTATTTGCCGCGTTGGAGCTTTCAGCCTCCACTAGTTTTGTGCTTGATAAATATTTACTATGCACATCCCCAACATGAGGGCGGTTAAGATAAGTACTGTCCGCTAGCATCGTTTGTCCTAAGTATGGCGCCAATGCCTTCTCTTCTATTCTACAGTTATTGTTACTTTGGTTGCAAGGGGATTGAAGGTAGTTGTTACTCAACAGGGACGTTGTTTGGCACTCTGGTTCAATGGCCGCGTTTTCCACGTATCCGGCTACATTCGTTTTCGAAGCAGTAATGTGTTTTTGAACACCATGCTGAGAAGAAAATCTGAAAATAAAGCACAAACATCAAAATAACTTGCATTATTTGGTGTAAGACTAATGACGAAGGAAATGTTGTGAAAGCAACTAAACAAGACAAAATCATGGGCGTCGGCAGAAGGACGTTGATCCACAAATAAAATAATTCTCTCTGAGACAGATACTCAGTTCCCAACATAATTCGTAAGACAAAAAAACGTTTATCGTGGGGGTATATCGCCAGAAAGTAGCATGTAGAATGCAGATATACCAGCCGCAACCAACTCAATTTTCTGTATGAAGAGACACCAACTCAATACTGAATGGAGACTAATTTCATTCGAAGATCTTCGAGAATGGTGTCAATAGCAAAAGGCCGCATGCAAACAAAACAACAGAAATTTATGTTTCAGTGATACAAACCTTTGGAAATGATTGTCAACCTCTTCAGACAAAAATTAAAGTTCATCGATGTATTCTTTCAAAGAATGCGCCGATGCTTACTTTTAAAAAACTATTGTGTGAAGTTGCAAACTCACATAAGTTTTGATCTAAAACATGCTTTGCCCACAAATTTACACTTCCTTTTTTTCGAAGTAAGCTAACATTGTGTACAATGGATCCCCAAAATGTTGAAATGAAATTTTTTGGATTTTCAAAAGCACAGGACCATGCACGTAATTAATCTAGTTTGGAACTCCCTTTCAATGTAGCACCATTAGAGCGGAGAACTACAGCGTTTAAAATCTGAAAAAAATCAAAACCGTAGCGTTTCATCATTTCGATTCGTATTAAATGAAGGTCATGAAAGCCCTGAAACATCGCTCAGAAGGCAGGTTATGTGCTCGATGTCCCAGTTTTTAATGTTTGTACATACGAAACCGTCGTTCATTTTACACTCGACAACAATATACAGTAAATCCGACACTCTTGGGGATATATTTCCGAGGTTATTAGAAAAAGATGAAGCCCGTAACCTGCCAAACATATTGTCTTCGAAAAGTTTCAGCATTTCGAAAAATTTTCCAAGTGTCAGAGACAAGGATTGGCTTGCATTGAGGCAACATATAGTCCGTTGCACGTAAGAGCAAATCTTGATTAATCTGTCGCACCGTTAAAAAACATGTTGCCCTCCAGTTTATGCATACAACAGTTTTTCTTCTACCAAAAGTACACATTCTTTAGTAATGCCGTCGCCACTCGCTACTGGTCAGTTCTGAGTGGATAAGCCGGTAAAACTGAGGGCCAACCTCTTAGATAAAGTTTAGGTGGAATATTTCTGTTATTCGCTGTATGTGCATTCCCAGCAAAAACACCTCTCAGTGAAGTTATTTTTGCGATGGATATGGTTAAAAAACTTCCAAGGACAGATGAGGAAGTGCTACCAAATAACTTTTGATGTCAACGATGCTTCAGTCACAAGTGTGCTTTTCGATTCAACTTACGCAGAAATTTCAAATCTTGTAGAGTATAATATAACATTTGTTTTGCCTTTACGCCTTGTAGTCGAAAGAATTTTTTCTAGGGAGACCACAGGACAGAGTTTCGTTGAGAGCCAAACCAAAGATAACATATGAGACTGGCGAATTATCTTACAAACTTGTGTTTAGGGTTTGAAGCAAAGTTATGCATTCACATGTCCATATAAACATTTGTACAAAAAATGCAGAAATTCTATACAAAGCATTGCAAAAAGCTGAGTTTATGGAAATCAGGATTTTTGGAAGGTGCATTTCTTTGAAAATCTAGTTATCAATGTCTATATTTGCAAGGAATGCCGTTTTCTTCTGTTCTTCCAAGAAAGTCTTAGACTTGCACATTACTATTTCACATGTTCTTGTTGAATTTTAGCGACAAAAATGGGGCAATTATAACATAAAAATTAAAGTTCCTTAAAATTTATCTAACACCTGTTCACCTGCCACCCTTTGCTTTCCTGGATAAACCAACTCTGGTCGAAACAATAAATCATAAATCGTATGGCGTAGATTTTAGTATTTTTTTCCTGCAGGCATATATTGAAATTTCGTGGCAAACATTTAGCTAGAACAAATGGTTTCACAATGATTTCATACGTAGTTTCCCGATATGCCTTGCTAATATTATATCGCACCTGCATTTTTCCATTGCTTGAATACGCGATGTTTATTATTCTTTAAAGCTGACAGTAACTTACCAAATAGCTTGCAAGCTACCACGGCTAAATCAATGTTAACGTACATCAAAATCACTATATATTTTGAATGACCTTAATGTGCTACTGTTATCAGAACGATGTAACGTATTTTTTTCTGCATTTTGTTTGGAACGATTGGGCAGCAGTTCGTTAAATACAACGGTCGTTTTGTTTTTATTTTGGTGATGTTTTTTGTTTCTTTTTGTGGTCTCATTGACAGTACATGCAGTTATTTCTTGAATGGTGTTTATGGGAATCAGTCCCTTAGCTCTCCTTTCCAAAATTGGCAAGTTAGTATCCACGAATAGAATCAGTTTAGAATAGCGATTTGTTAATTTGAGTCACTTCGAACTGTTGAAAAACATTTACATGTCCAGACCGAACTCCCACACATTTCCTTGATTAGGCTTTTTTGCGTTTGTGTGCACTTTTTTCAAGTCTATATACAGTAAATCTATTTAAGGTCAGTTGGATAAAATACGAACATTCTTGTAGACAAGTAGGTTCAGGAATGTCGGGCGCCTAACATCGGCAGCGAATAGCCCCTGTTGGCGTAACTGATCTTGTTTTGGTTCGAGCCTGATTTTTCATGCACGAATATGCATTCACTGAACGGATTAAAAATTTCATACATTTTGTAAGCTACATAAGACAAAAAGTTTCAACTTCTGCAGTCTGAACCTCCCGTGGAGAATCCTTGCAGTGATTTTTAATTACCTCCGAATATCTTTTTCTGTCTTTACGAAAAGAGCCTGATACTTTTGTGTGATGGGGTAGATTTTAGGTCAGGTTTTATTGAAAAAAAGAGTAAAGATTAGGCTAACATAAATCAGTTTTAAATCTTCTTTCTGAATGAAAACGGTTGATATTATTTTCTTTCAAAGTATAAAGTTGTTCAGAACAACGTGACCCATGACTTGAAGTTTTGTTTAGAGTTGCTCTAACGCTTTTTATAAAAGAGCATTAATGCATATGTTCAGTCGATTTTGGCTTGGCAGCTACATCTAAATCAGATTAATTTTGAAAATAGATATACCGGCTTGCTCAAGGCCAACTCTCTCACTTTGTTTCAAAGCACAGCCGCAAAAAAAACTCAACTTAAAAGATTTTTGAGCAATTTTTATGCCTGGTAGACTTAGGAAAAAACTGCGGCAACAATGGTGTTTACACATTGAATCTACGTAAAAAACACACATTTCTTTAGAATTTCAATCATTTGCAAGAAAATCAAACTACTGCTTCTTCGGTTAGTTTCGGAAAATTTTGCAAAATATGAAAACCTACAGTGCTGTAGTTTCTTACAGTTTTCACAGTATTGAAAATCAAATGATTCACGCGTCTTATGATAATTGTAATTTGTATATAAACATATCAGTAAACCATGTGGTGTAACCTAACCTTCCAACTGGGCAACAAACGCATTTGAAGTTTTTTGGAAAAAAAAACATTTCTGTGACTGTGCTTAAAAAACCAGCAATCCCTAATTTTAAATAATCATATTTATTTTGCGTTAGACTCATGGTCCATATCACAAGGGTAATCGAATAACACAATAACCCAAAAAATGGTTAGTCATAGCGCAGTACAGAGCATGTGTTAAATGATAAGCAGACAACACAGGGAGATGCCAAACACTGAAACAGCGCACCAGCTATAACTGCATTCATTCATCAAATGGTATAATCCGGCAGTGGGACGAAAAATGAGGACATTTTAATATCCCGGTTCTGAAGTAAATGGCTAAAATCGTCGGATGGGTATGATCACAAAAGCATGTAACTTTTTTGATCAAAGTTTCAAATGTTTGTGCAAGATATTTTTGGTTTGAAGCTGACAACCGTTTGTTTCAACTAAATTTAAAGCCAGATTTGACGGTTGGTATTTTACTAGTCGAGTTGCTTGCTTATAGCGTAAGATGTAAGTTAACTTGTTTCGAAACAGTTCAGACTACTCCTGTATTATAGCAATAAAATCCATCATTAAACACATTCACAATCCCTCTGGCTTATACTTATGCTATAATCTTGCTGCTCAATAATTATATCAATCTGAAATCAATCCTGATCGTGAAAAATGTCACAGTTCTTCCCAACTATGCACAATCACTAATGGCTAGCCCCAAAAATGACGTGACTTACATTTTCTTTCAACTGTAGATCTGTAGATGGATCTACACTACTTATATCAATCTGACACAAAGTCTTTATTCTCTTTGAGCAGAAAAGTGAATTTGCTTTTGGCTTAATGTGGAAAACCAGTCTATAGCTTATCTGTTGACGTTTGGGTAAGCATAGAAAAGTTGCATGCTAGCAAAAAAATGCTATCATTCTGAGCACGAATGGCAAATCTCGTACATACTGTTTTAGCCAAAAACGATTTCTATACGAACCTTTGCATGATGGATTTTTTAAGTTTCCGAATCGTTTGGAATTGTATAGCAGGCAGGACGGCAACGCGTGGGAACGGCGTTCCTACACCTTTTTTGGGTGTAGGAACGCGTTCCCATACCTTTTTCATAGTAACCTGACTTGAAGATTTGTATTTTTACTCGGATTTTTTGTGTGTAGCTCCAGACGTCACATAAATGAACAAATGACAAGCTATCTCTTGCGTAGCACCTCATAACTGTGAAAATACGGAAAATGATTAGTTTTTGGTTGCGCTCCCACCCTTTGTTTCGCGTTCCTACACTGTTTTTACTTGAAAATGGCTAGTTTTTGGGTGCGTTCCCACACTTCTTTCTTTAGCACTACACTCCTGACAGCAGGTAAAAGCTTTTCAGAATTGCAACATCTTAATACCATTTAAATTCCGTTACTTTCTTTTGGTTGCTACTGTGTTAGAGAAAATGGTTTTCAGGAAGAGTTTTTAAATTTGTTTTTCATTTAATAAAACAATTTACCATTTAGGGAAAAACTTTTTTTGGCATTCTGTACTACGCAATTTAGAGTAAAAGGCTTCCTTAGTTTTTGATGAGTGATTCTATAGCAAAAAGATCCCTTTTACTGTAACTTTTGAAAACCGAAAAAAATTACTGTAACTGAAATCACTTTTGAAAACCGAAAAAAATTATTTTAATGAAGTTAGAGATCTGTGTCTTAATATAACATTTCACTTTGTGGAGATGATAGGAATTTGCACCTAGGTGAAGTAGGTTTGTTCAAAGCCAACACAGTTTTTGTAATCTGGCCAATTACTGCATATGCTTTATAATATATGTTCATTTCTGTGCGGGCCTCTTCTACCTCTACGAAAAGACAAAGAGCAGTCCGTGTACCTTGTCCAAATGACATGAACTACCTTATTGTTATTAAAACATTAACACAAGAAAATGAAGAAATTGGTTTTAAAAGTTAGGGCCGTAATTGTGACCCACATTTTGTAACTTCCAGAACCGTTGGCAAGTGGACTTTTTTCTGAGGTGCAAATTGTCTTCCCTCTTCTCACTTTCGGCTCCTGCAAAATACGAATGAGTAGCAGGCATTAAGGCTGTGGATAGTTGGGTAATGAGGGTTTTGTATAAGACTCGGGAACAAATTTAATCAACCCCACTTTTGTTCAAAGGCATCTTCAAACGTTTTTGCAGTTTATACAAATGTGAAGCAGTAGTATGCATTGAACAGCAGTGGCATAATTGACGGGGGGAAGAGGGGCGAATCGTTCTCTGACAAGCTAAATGTACAAACCGGGCCCCCACTTAGCTTATATTTAGGTTTTAGTATCCTTTTGGTTTTCAGTAAGTTGTTGTTTTTTGCGTATTTCGGAGTATTTTCCGGTGATTTACGGTTTTAGTACAGCCATTCACATCCAGATTCACCGTCATTTCTCAATTTTTTTTCTGAACGTTGGCTAGTCGGCCCCGTCCAGGGGCCAGTGAGCCCCTTTCACTTAAGTTTTTCCCCTGACTCAAACCTCTAGTCACGCCACTGCTAAACAGTAAATTTTTGCAAATTGTAACATAAAATCAGTTCCATGACAGGTCATACAATTCATAAAATATTTCGTGCCTGCTTCTAGATCAAAGAAACTTCACTATAACGAAAAAAGGCCAAAGCCACAAATGATAACGAGAGAAGGTGTCCCCAAATCGTTTTTAATAATACAGGGAACAGATCAGCTACGATTTCATTTAAAGACGGAAGTAATTTTGCTTCAGTCATCTACTTCCGCAATGTAGAGGAGCTTTAAGAAATCTGCAAACAAGGAAGATGGAAGTCTATGTAAAGCGTGGCCAATAGGTTACAATAACCTGCGCGTAAGCTTCGGTCTAAGAAGCAATAGTAAAGAAAAAGCAGAGATTGAAATGTTACTGAAACAAGCCGCTTTGAGTTTTCATTTAAGCGCTTCCTGTTTCTTCCTGGCAATTTCCACCGTAATATCTCATTTTTTCATTCTTATGCAATTGTTCCAACTCATTTAGAAATTTCCCTCATTGCATCGAGTCACTGCGGCACAACACGGACTCTTTTGCTTCAATGTTTGCCTAATGTCTCGACATTTGACAGTATGTCGATGTATTGAGATTTTTCAAACGCCATCGCTGGTTACAGTTTATGTTATATATGAAATCACAACATGTTGGAAATTAACTGATTAGTTTTTCTAATTAAGAACGACTTAGGCGAAGAGGCTGGTCGTGATATAACCAAACATAAATTGGAGCAGTGGCATATTTAACATGGAGATAGAAGCGCCAGGTTTATCGACTTTACAACATCTTGGACGAAAAACAAGAAAAATTCAGAAACGCACATCAGCGCAAAAAATGACATTCCCATGAAGGGACTTCAACCTTTAATAACAAGTAAAATTCAGAAACGCATATCAACGCAAAAAATGACATTCCCACGAAGGGACCACTCTTATGAAGGATGCCAACAGCTCTCTTACAAATACTAGCGACTGTAGGTGCATAAGTTGATTCAGTATAGTTGAAACTGTTGCAGTTGAGGTTAAATTGTTTAAAAAAAACAAGACAGAGCAAATACTTGTACAAGTATTTTTAGTGAATCTTTATCACTTTTTGCAATTTAATTTAAATGGTCTGAATCGGTGCTTTTTCTCATTCCAAGGCAATATACCATTGCCCTTACAGTGCGCTCGGGACACGTGTTCGCTTCTTCGCCAGCCCTCATGACGTCACTGGAGGTTGAAAAATATTTTCCAACCAAGACATCTCAAGTTCCAATAAACTGTCGGGCACTGGGAGGAGCGTGGGTGTTGGATGCCTATATGCCAACGCATCGAATTTCACGTCGTAATTCAGGAAACTGAAAGAAACTATCCGAAACCTTCGCCTGACTTATTAGAGAGCCAAACAAAACAGTCGTGTTTCAAGTACTCATGTTTGGATACGATGCAAGGGTCGCCTAACTACATTAAAACAAAATGATGTTTCGGGCAAAATAATTCATTAACACTATCGTAATATGTGTCAGAAAAGCAGTGAAATGTTTAATTTCAGTTGAGAGTCCAAGATGCAAAATAGATTTTTTTCAAGAAACGACAAACCTTTTGTTTCCTTCGAGGGCGGTACTTGTAGTCTGGGTGTTCCTTCATATGTTTCATCCGAAGAGTTTCGGCTTCTGTGATGTACGGCTTTTTGTCTTCAACTGTCATCTCTTTCCACTTCTTACCTAATGCAAAGAAAAATGCGAAAGTATTGGATATGAGTCTAAGTGGAAGGCAAAGCGAATGGATGTGCTGTTGCTCTGCTCTTCAGGACAAAGTTGCACATTTTGTTACGATAGTTTCAACTAAATCAAATATCGTCGCATAAAACCTAGCTTGTCATATAAGCTCGCCAACAGGCAAGGGAAGCAATCAAGCAATTTTACCGCTTCCTGGCTTATTTGATTTCCTCTGACGATCGAGAACCAACCGCGCTTGAGTATGCGATTTGTTCTGTGCTGAAACATCACTGGCTGTGCAACAATGAGTTATGCAGTATTAACAATTTATATGCTTTGATTCTTTTTTTCTCACTTTTGTGGCAAGGCTGTCTTCTTCGTCAGAGCATAATTGGAAGGTCCCCCAGCCTGTAAATATTGATCTGGCATATCAAATGGTGCCATGAATATTTTTGTAACGTTGCTTCTATCCGAGGCTCAATAATTTTGTGACAGCTATTCTTCACATTCTAATTCATTGACATTTTTCTTTAGATATGCATCGCAAAAAGTTGTATGCGCTTTGTTATTAAATACTGTCTTGTCTATATTTACCTTTTTTAGTGTTACTGCACCTCAAAAAGTCGATCTACTCCAGGTCTGTCACCTTCCACATATACTGGCGAATCATTTTTTTTACTTGCTCCCAACTTTTAAAATAAAAGCAGCTCATGTAAACGAAAAGTTTCTAAGTATGCTGTTTCAGCTACTGGAAGGTTCTACCATTGCAGTTCCCCACCAGCTGCGTTGAAAACTTGCATGACCTCCCTTGCTTGATTGTCTTTAGCTACAACCAGGGCTGCGCAGCCGCCGTAAAAATGACACAGCTCTGGTTCCAGAGCTCTTCTTTACATGAACATAGAGCCGGCCGCAACTCCGGAGATCTTGGTTTTCATGAGTGTGGCTCCGGCTCTGGAGCCCTCTTTTTTCATGGCTCCGGCTCCAGCTCCGGCTTCTATTCGTTTTCACACATTAAAATTTTAATTGTCCTGGTGCGCCTCAAGTTGAATGGAAAATGAATTAAATGAAGTACACAAAACTATGAGAATATACCAAACCTTTTTGAGTTATTTAATCTGGTAGTTTTTTACAAGCAGCGCTCTTACCATGAGGAAATCAACCGAAAAAACAACAATCACATGTTCAGACGATTCAGAGAACTGTTACTAGCAGAAACGTAACTCAGGAAACTGTAATCTAAACGATTTCTGGAAAGGCAATCGCTGGTTTTGCCGTCAATGTCTGAGAGCCATTTGTTATTTCTTATGACCAGAATCAAGAAAATGGCTGTTTGGAAAACTACGTTTGTGTCCGAGCATTTAAACATAGACTAGTCCCAACTGACCAAGTATTTTGCACTCCTTGCATGATTTGCCTGTTGCAGTCTTGGCGATTCCAGCTAATAGCGCTGCCCGGGAAAACTATACAAAAAGCGCTAAACACAGAGTCGATTACTTCTCCCTTGTGTTCTTTCAAACATGCACACATTTGGCTTACCACAAATGCGAAGATGTGTTTAAAAGCCCTTTCATCAAAGAAATAGTATGACTTCTAGCAAGAAATTCACCGTTGACTTTTAAAAATAGATGAAAACTTCTGATTCCGTATCTTTTGTACGCGTAATAAGCAGGGATGAATCGCAAAATAAAGCACACTTTAACCTGTTAAGCTTAGGAGAAAATGAGACTGATTACAGTGCTGAAAACATATTTTTCCCACAGATGAAAACTCCAAGAAAAGCCCACATTTGTTTACATTTATTTTTTATACCCTTTGATATAATGTACTGCTATGCAAAGCAATGCTAGTTGGCTACCAATTATAATTATTTATAGCTTTCATGTCATGCTACTGCTTGTAGCTGTAAACGTAATATTTCCTGGTGAACTTTGCCAATAATCTAGTAAGCCTTGCTAGTAAGTCTAATAATGGTTTCTAATAAAAAATTCCTACTTTACAATGGCGTGCCGTGCATTTCATGCTTAAATCTGCAATGGTATCATATCTTCATCATACTCCCTGCTAACAGCACGATTGCACATCTACAAAAGCTATGGATATTTTATTATATACCAACTCGTTAGTACACAATTCTGTTTAGATCGCTACACTACTACACACCCGGTTTGATCGTTCTGACAAGTAAGCAAGATGTTGTGGCAGTTAAAGTTTTTCTTACTTCTACAAAAGTGGTTTTCAACCATTTTGCTGAATGGAGCTAAGTCCAAACCTACGATTTTGTCAGAGAGAAGCACAAAAAAATTTACCAAAAGCCAATTGACATGTTTTGTTTTATTGCACTAACGAAATCTGTTGCACAAAATATTAGAGGTGTTACTGAAAGACACTGTCTATCGAAAGGAATCCTTTCCCAGCAAAGAATCAGACACTAAGCTCTTACAGAGTATATATTTTGCCTACAAAGTAGGCATCATCAACTCTTATTCAAATAGAATCTGTTACTGGAAGATTGCCAAAAGCAACACAAAGGATGCTTGGGAGCTGCTTGTTGCCCTGCCAGCTACGATGTCACAGCCTTAACGATCAAACCAGCTATGTCCAACCCGCGGCCCAGGCGAAGGTTTTGTGCGGCCCAGTTTAGGTTTTCGCTGTAGCAAAATAATCCTACATATTGACAACTTGTCCTTATTATGATAATCTTGAATTTGACACTTTTGATGCAGGTGGTCCTCAGTGCCACTTTCTCACGTCTGTTACCATTGCAGTTAGGATTCGAATGCTTTCAATACATTAGCTTAAGCTAAATTAGTTTGCTAAGATCAAGTAAGTCATTCAATGTGCGGCCCTCATTAATATGTCCTTCAATGTGCGGCCCTGGTAACGATAGTGACTTAATTTTTGGCTCAGTAAGCCATTTGGGTTGGACATAGCTGGATTAAGCCAAAGAAACATCAAAGGCTTGCAGATCCATTGTTGCAGTCTGGCGTCGTAACTCGTAACAATCGCGTTTAATTTGCTATAAAGAGTACACCTACGTCTATTTGGCAAAACTGTTAGTATCTGGGAAGGCTACCTCTCAAATGGCCATAGCTCCGGCTCCGGTTTAATTTTTAAATTGAGCCCCGACTTCGGCTCTTGATTTTTAATTTGAGCTCCGGCTCCAGGCAAAATGTCCAGCTCCAGGCTCCGCAGCCCTGGCTGCAACCCCGACACATTTGCCAATAACACCTGAAATTTGCAATGCCCTGAGGACGGCACGAAACGTGTTGTTAGTCACAGTGAAAAGAATGTGTTGCTCCCGGGGATTGAAACATTTTTTTCAGTATTCCTATGTTTTACTGGCGGCCTGAGAGCAACCTTTAAACTATAGGGCCTTAGCCTGAAATTAAGTTACTCTATAAATTTCAAGCAAAATTACATATTCGGTAAAATTTTGCGACGTGTTGAAACTTCTACTCACCCGAGAGTAATATTCTGCATAGTTATAACCATTTCCGATAGCAAAGACGCAGAAACATTGTTAGGCTGATTTCTTATCGTTATTACACTGCAAATGGCTAAGCGCAATGATCTGCTATGATAGAACGTTTAGTGGACAAAAGTGACTTACAAGGTCAGCAAGCACTTGTCTTCCATGAAAACCCAAGTTAATTTCTGACAGCGGCGATTTCATAACTAGTGTAAGTTTCGATAAACAATTGAAACTTAATTTTTTTGTAACTTTTAATCAAAATTTCAGTCATATCATCCTGGAAAGCCACTGTCTGAGAAGCGCACAAATTCCTCGAATTGGATTCATTGCTTTAACCGACGGTTATAGAGTATAATGTGATTCAATGTGAACAACATGCCTATCGTCCCATACAACTGAGTTTCGTCGCACGAACTTATTTTATAATTGTAACACAAAAACAAAAAGAAGGCATTTATGCGCAAGTTCCTAGGAAAATACCTTCCACTTGCAAAAATTTGCAAATGTTGGGCATCACTCGAAAGTTCGAAACCTACATTCAAATGCAAAGCTTTTGACCAAATTTGTTCAAATACTCGTTTATTGCCAGTAAAATCTCATCGAGAAAGGAAGTCATGAGAAAAAATGCCTTTGCAAGTGAGGAGGATGACCAAGAACACATTAGTAAGTTTTGCACCAAGATGTCGGCAGTACTCTAGCAGTTTCTGCAGTCACATGTTGTGTAATCTAAGACCTCTCCCACCATCGTTTGATGAGTACTACCAATATATATCAGGAGCAAAACGTTACAGGTCTTTCAACGCACCACAAGCTTCCAGCAAGCCGTTGTGTAGCCTACGAATGAAATAGTGTAAACACTGTGGTATACCATAGTTTCAGATGAATTTCAAGTTTGATCTACGCTAATAAAGAATCTGAACAGTGGCAAAAAGAGCCTCGATGGTATAGTCATGAACACAAAAGATTTTTCAAGAAATATGAAAACTATATTATTTGCAAGGAAAAACTCAATTGGCAGGACTATTTAAATTGTTTTCAAGGAATGAGCATTCCTCAGTTTTATGTTGACTTTTCATTGGTTCCTACAAGCCATGTGGGCTTCAGTTCCCATTCCTCATCTTTATACTGATTTATGTTCAAAAATGTCTGAAATTTGAAAACGTCAATCAGGTCCATTCTCATGCAATTTGTGATGCTGCAAGAGGTGGACATCTTTGGCAACTAGCTTCAACAACAAGAGGGAAAAGGTCTTTAAAGCACCTTGGCACTAAAATCTGGCACTCCTATATGGCCTTTCTTCGTTTGCATACAAAAAGCGGCTTAAAGATAAACCACATCCTGCACATGTTGACTGACTACATGGTAGTGTGGAATAGCTAGGATTAGGGTTGCACAACGTTGATTTGCCTGATTAATTATTTTCTACTTATACGCAATTTATCTTTAGTTCTCATTTGTCCTGTATGTACAAGCACTCTATCTTGTGCATGTTTGAATCGACTGTTTCTTATTCTTTTTTCTGTGGCCTGCAGGGACGTTGCAGGAAATGGCCTTCTCCGTCGTTCCTGGTAGGTTGATGTCCATTGAAAATTTCTGCACCACACTTTGTCTCTCCGCGGTGGATGCCAGCAGTTGCGTTACGTCCGATAAATAGCGGTGCACTATGTCCACCTTACATTGCCCCACACCTCATAGGCTGGCCTTCAGAAGATGGAAAGATGTTTTCTCTTGGCGCTACAACACGAATTGCTGCAAAGCAAAAATTTTCTGCTTGAAATTGGAAAGGGCTCTGGGCCACCAGGGCCGTTACATTTTAGTTTGATCTACAGTTTCTCTGTCAAACCCAATTCTTTGCGGATATGGGTAAAACCACGATCGATTTTGTGACCTAACACTTCCTTCGCCACTGTGCTGATCATCTAAGCAGACAGCAACCACACTCAAATATTTAGCTCTATCAAGATTCTACTACGATTCGGCCATCAACCTTAAACGATGAGAAGAAAATCACCTAAATGTCGAGGAGTGTTCAACAAGACTACTTGGTAAAAAGTTGTTTTTGGTGTCCCAGGGGTTTGATTCTAACCTATATGAATCTGTTTAGTGTTTGTGCCGATAAAGTCACCTCAACTCTAGCATTTTTATCAAAGCTTTAATAACAACACGTTATCGACAGCAACTGGTCTGGACTACACTGAAAGTAATTTAGGCTGCACGCAACCAATACGTGTATGCATGAAGCAGTCTGCCCTAAAGGTATCTGTAAACGCAATTTCTTGTTTCGCTGCCTTGTTGGAAGATTGAATTCTTAAATTTCGACCGTGTCGCACACATTGATTTTGCTCAGTTACCTGGTGTTCGCACTTAAACGCAACGAAGATGTGAGACAATTAGTTGGAAGTAATAAAACAAACTACCAGTTAAGATTCTTATAATCTTGATGAGCTTATTACCACGTTAAGCTAATGAAGACACCTTCGACGACCTCATCACTGGTGAAACGCAACTGGAATATTGAAACATAATGTGCGTCTGTATGAAAGAGTACATGGAGTCTTACAGAGAGTCTAGGCATACCTTACCAACTCAAGGAACTTATTCAGAAGTATTTACGGTGTGAAATGCAGTGAAATAAAACGTAAATGTATTCACCTCTGTTTCCAAATTATCTGAATTCAGCGCAGCTAATGCAAATTTTTGTCATGAACAGTAGAAATTTTATGTTTTGCCAACAGGTCGGAGTCAGTGATGGATTTTTGGTGAGGAAAATGAGCCACTTGCTGCAGGACCTCATATTTTAAATGCCGCGGTGCACCTTTTTTAACGTATCGATTAAGTTTGTGCTTATTAATAAGATGTAGATTTTCTTGCCAATTCAGATTTATCGCAATGCATGAAATGCACTCAAGTTTGAATCTATTACAACCAATGCATTACTTTTTGCATATGCAACTCTACAATATGTTTGCAGGTAGTATTGCACATGTGATCTTTATGCAAATTTACCTCAGTTATATCGATAACATGCTATTGTAGCACAAAAGCGAAGAAAGAAGAGTCCAAGAAAACGGATGTGATATGCACAATGCATATCATGCAATGTATGTAAGTTTTATAGTTCATGCAATTTTTCAATTAGCGTAAGTGCCTACTTCTGTTAAAGTTCCCCACTCAAAATTTTTGCCTCGTGCCCCCAAATTCCTGGTTCACCACTGGTCGGAGTAGAGTACATTCCTATGCGGCACGTGTCCCTAAAATAATTTGTGAGCATCCATAGCCATTTCGGTATGATGAAATGTTTTCTAAGTACTGTATTTCTGAATGACAATCCGCTCGCAATATCGAAAACAAATTTGGTCTGTACATATTATAGAATTGATTATTTTTCGCTCAACTGATGTTGATGCACGGTGGTTGTCTAATCACATTGACTATGTACCTTCCACGAGGTGTTTCACAACTGTTTTTGCGTTAGTGCTTGTATAACAACCACGTTTGTTGCAATAGTGTTTGAAAAGCAAGGTTAAAACACAAAAACTACCCGCGCAATAAAGCTAAAGAAAGTACGGATTTTTCGACAAGGATTATTTCGGAATTTGAACTCTTTAAAGCAAAACTTGCATCAATTTCTTTTCTGATCGATGTAAATCTCTGCACAATAAGCTCGATGATGAACATGTCTGCAAAAGAGCCGCGCATTTTGGCATACTGTCGGTTTGAACTGGATATGTCGGCATTGCCAATAAAAACGTTCGGAAGCACAACGGCTTAAAATTACTGACACATGATTTTCGTAGTTTCTTAGCACAAAAATCAATGATTCATTGAAGTTAATATACCAGTCATCCTCTACCATTAACTTATAGCCTGTGAGTGCTGGTGGTTGACCAAGAGAATGTTTTATTTTTATCTAATTTGTTAAAACTCTGCAAACAAAAAAGTACTTGTGTATTGTTTGAGCTTCAAATTAATATCCTTAATCGGCTTTTGTGCAAATATGCTTCCTTGAAATTGGCATTTCAAACCAACTATTACGACCAAAAATTTCTTTTGCTTTTTTACTACAAGGATATAAAATCTGAAGCAAGCTGAGGTGGTTTACGGTATTGTTTAAGTCAACCTCTGTTTGTCACTAACAGTATAAGCGTTTTTCTGTTGCAACGAGTCTGATGAAATAGGCTTTTGAAAATTTGTGTATTTATGTCATTTTATTTGCTTTAAGAATTGTGTTTAACATTTTACTGTAAGACAAGCGTATGGTGGTTGGTGAATTCTGGCTGGTATAGTTACTTTTTTAATGAAAGCCCAGGCTTTTGTTATAGTAAAACCCTAAGTTAAAGCAAAAAATGCAACAGATGAAATCAGCTTTTGAACGTTATCTTAAAATTTCAAACATTTCTTTGATTTTCGAAAAAATCACTCAGAGATTAATGCATTCAAGAAAAAGGTTAGTTCAAGTTAGAAAATTTGCAGCACAAGATTTTATTTAAAAGTTTCACTAGTGAAAACCCAACGCACAAGTTTTTCTCATATTGGAAACTAAACAAACCGCTAAGCATAACCGAAACACGTAGGGAAAATTGACAATTAAGCAAATTAAATCACTCAGAGCCATGTTCGTGCCTACTGCATAACTATAATATGCCACTATGGCAATTTCGGCTAAGCAAGCGAAGTTGAAAAACATGATAGATGAGGCACAAACATCGTCAAGATGGCAGGTTGGGCTACGTAGCAAGGCCAAGTAAAGTAAATTGCATCACGTAAGTGAAGTAAGCTGTATAAGCTCCTATTACGCTCTACCAGAAATGCCTATGAAACAACAGGTATCGCACTTTCTCTTATAATTGACCTAATGAAAAAGACTAGGACAGTGCAGAAGAAAGCGTTGGCCTACACTAGATTTGGGGACTGTAGGTTAAAAATGCTAAATTGGGGTGTCGAAAACTACTTAACAATTCTACTAGGCGATTTTCCCAAAAAATCCCTCTAAGGATCCTAAGGATCTAAAGACTGAACAGCATTGATGAAATAAACAATTATTATACAACACATCAAAGTACAAGCAGCAGAGCGAAAAGCTTTTGGCATTAATGGCTTGCGATAGCTACAGGTTGTTTTAACAACAGTAAGGTTCTTGAATGAAACTCATACATTGCATTTTTTCAAGCCTTTTGTTGTTACAATATTTTGTTAAATTTTTGCTTAGTTGCTTCCTTGCGAAGAGCAAACACGATAAAAAGTTGTAAAAGGTATACTCCTTCATTTTCCAGGTGACTTTGAAGTCAACCAAAGACTTATGCATTTGCATGGCAAAGCAAGGAAAACATATTTTGAAAAATTGGAAAATTCTGAAGCTGTTGCCGGCGCTATCATTGATGGGACTTTTTCCTTGTGAATTGCAACCAGCTGGAGATCAGGGGCGGATCCAGAGGGGGGCGATCGACCCAATCGCCCCACATAAAACCTACGAAAGTACCTTTTTTCACCATGATATTGTACAATTCGGAAAGACACTTGACTGCCAACTGAGACTTGACTGCCAAATATTACTGAAATCGCCTCCCCCCTAAACTTACGGGCTGGATCCGCCCCTGCTGGAAAATTTGCAAGGATTGTGCTATTGCGAAAGCTGCTGGCTAATCTTAGAAGACATTAAGACAATTTTTTTGAAAAAAATTGACATGTGGTTCTGCAGTGGTGCTTTCTGTAAGTGTAATGATGCTTGTTTTACACATGTAATTTTGATCTTGTACTCTTAATTATGCAACGTATACAGTATGTCGTGTTTCAAGGCCAGATGTTTTGTACAGTAACTAAAGATGATTGCGTTTTTGTGTCAGACGGTGTAGGGAAATGTAGGGATTTTTCATCCTTATTGTAGGGGAAAATTATTAATATAGAGTGGTAACACTGTTTGTAGTCCGACCTGCACATACTCTGAAAGTGTTACAACTTTCATTTGATGTTAACAGGTAGTTGCCTATCTTACACTAAATTTGAAATCATTCAACTACCACAGGAAGAGTCAGCAGCAAAACCTAACGTTAGTAGGAAAGATGCCTTTGTAAGTGCTGAGGGCCTTGACACTGCCTTTACGTACAAATAGCTTGCAATCTATTTTCTCGATAAAGCGCATGTGACTAAAATGAAACTAAACTGAATTTTGTCCCAATCGATTGGTTGTGTTATGGATTTGAAAAACACTTCAACCGCTTACGCAAGAAAAAATGACTAAATTAGCGGTTGCCAACCTTTTTTGAGCGCGACCCAAATCGCGTTTGGTGAACACCCTCGCGATTTAAAGCCTCAAACAACGTATGAAAAAATAATGATTGCATGGATGATTTTTGACAGTACGTTGCTAAATCGTTTTTAATGTCAGCAATCTACTCTTTTCTCAAGTATCTAAGCTACAGACAGACACAGACAAGCAGTGGTAACGTTGAAAAAATTATATACTCTGTAAGATCTTAGTGTATGATTATTTGCTGGGAAAGGATTTCTGTCGATCGCCAGTGTAACGCTGAAAATGCACAACTCCGGTTTGGATCGCCTCGGCGCGATCCATTTTTTGACCCTTTGCCACCCTTGTTTGGGTTTCGACCCATACTTGGGAACTACTGGGCTAGATCAACGAACCAATCGTTTTGTTTAGTTGCAGCGAGAAGTATTTCTTAATTTTAGTGCAGAGCCGTGGTGATATAATCAATTGCAGCTTCGTTTTCGCAAATGCACATTTGGTGCAGAATGAGTGGGTCAAACATATGCAAGCTTGATTAGAGGACATTGTAACGTTCCCCAGTTTACAATATTGTCTATATCATATTTGTGAATTATATTGTTAACTCCAAATAGCTAGCTAATAACCTAATTGTTTTTGGTAAGCATGTTTAGTGCAAGAAACGTACAAAAATGCTAATCGCATTTCATAGCGTTTAAATGACATAAAATCCAAACATTTTTCAAAGGCGTTGAGGGACTCTAGCCACTACGTCTGTGTTTTTAAACCTTTTTGCTGCAGCGGAACTTCCCGCAAATATTTGCGTTGCTCATGGAACCCCACGCAATGATCCAAGTGTCTATATTGCGAAAACCGGATAGAACCGTGTTTGCAAATTTCGTTCCTTTTTTTTCATTCTGCTCATCTTTTCAAATTGGGTCAACATGGCGTGACAGGTTCTGTTTATAACTTACGGCAGTCCTAACTATACTATTATGTTCTTCCAAAAACCCCGTGATTTACATAATACGTTATCCAATGATTTACGCCAGTTGGAGATGTGGTCCGATTTGTGGGGTGTTACTTTTAATGCTGCAATAACCCAAGTTCTTACCATTACAAATAATCCATCTCTTCATCCTCCATTACGATTCTGCAACCAAGCACTAACTGAAACTGTTTCTCACAAGCATCTAGGGCTTATTTTTCATCGGTCTTTGACTTGGCATTTACATATCTCAACTTTGCATCGCATAGCTATGTCAATAATTAACACATTGAAAAAGATCAAGAACTTTCTTCCCAGGTATTGACTTCTTGTACTTTATCGTGCAAATGTTTTGCCCATCCTTGATTACGGTGATATTATTTGATAACTGTACGACTACTGACCCAATCTCCTCGAAAGCACTCAGACGGCTGCAGCTAAGCTTATCCTCGGTTGTCTCAGGACCACATCCCACGAAATTATTCTAAAAAAATTAGGTCTTACGCCATTGTTTGTCCGCCGTCAGGTTCACATTCTTAAAGCCTTCCGTACCATCCTTTTTGGAGCATGCCCATCCTTCATATCCGCCCTTGCTCCCAAATTTTTAAAAATCTTTCCGACTACTCTTCACGTTTCGATATGAATGTTCAGCTACCCTCCTGTGAAACACATTCCCTACATAATTCTTTTTTCCATAAAGACTCAAAACTCTCGAATTCTCTCCCTACTGCCCTTCTAAATTTAAGTTCACGCCGATTCTGCTCCAAAGTATCAGATTTATTCCTTATCAAAAAAAACTAATGCTTGGCATTTGTACGGTTGCAATACAAACGCAACTGCCATCTTGTGTATGCTTCGATTAGGACATAGTAAATTAAAGATAGATGGCCATTACAATCAAATATGTCAATGTGGTGCTATTAAAACTGAAGTTCACATATTTCTTGAATGTCCTTCCATCTATACATCACGCCAAATGCTGATCACAAATGTTTGTAAGATTCTTGTTGAACAAAATATATTTCCCCACACTGAATTTTCTACCCTAAATCGCACGGAACTAATAAAAATACTTCTCTTTAGACGTCTTGAACTATCTAAAAATCCGTCCTTGTGCCTGTTTAAGCAGACGTGTTTGTTTTTGTCAAAGCACCCACCTTTTTAATATAACCTCACCATCTACCATGTTTTCTGTTTGTATTGTTTTGTATGTGTGTCTATTATGTTAACATCTGCGTTGCCAATGACCTCTTCAGGCCTCGGCCTGACATAATTGGCTGTTTGTTAATAATAAATAACTACAATTTTAAAATATCAAAAAATTCGTTCCAGGCAATTTCGTTCTGTTTCGGCAGAACCCCTTGCAGACACTCGCGGAACCCTGAGGTTGGAAAACACTGCATTACATTATCAGCTGCATACGTCAACCAGTCGCTCAAAACTTGAACACGATCCACATCTTACACGTGCGCAAATTTTGTTAGACCTACTACAGGAATCGGTGTCTTTGAGCAAACTTGCTGCTCAGCTTCGATTGAACGTGTGTTGGTGTATATCAGAAGCGCAATCTGAATAGCGGCCACGATGACTTCTTGCTCAACTGCAAGATTGGCTGCGAAAAGCATACTGCTGACCTTGCACTTATAGCATCGAGATTTTCACAAACGTTTTTGCAAGACAGTATTACGGGCAAATGGTTGCTTTCAACCAAAGTAGAAGATTGGAACTTTACTAAAAAACTTTTAGAACTTGTCAATTAAATGAAAATAGATTTTGTATTTGCCGGCTTAAATCTGAATATAATTATTCAGAAAAAAGCGCCAGAGAAATACACATTTTATGGATATTGCTTTTAAAAACAAGGGGCATTAAATATTTCAATGTTGAGACTTGAATCTTGTTTGCCCCCCACCCTATCAAAATTTCTGGCTACGCGCCTGGTGACCTTACCCCTTTCTCGAACTTGCTTTGAAATTTCTGAAAGTAATGCTCCAACAAATAAGCTAGGAGCGACATTAAAATAACTAACATGAGTCGCAGGAAATTGAAATTCAGGGGAAATAATATCGGGGCGGAAACATAAGTAAAACTCAAAAAAATTATCGAAATTCGTACAAGTATTACACATTCTCCTAAATTCCAAGTTTCGGAGAAGAGAAATGTTTTAAATTTTTCTTCCTTGCCTGCGGACCTGACGAAAAAAAATGTGAATATGTCTGCTAAGCTGTAGAAAGATTACAGAAAGTTTAACATAGCAAAACAAAGCTGTACCTCCACATGCATTTTGGAAAACTGAGCTGAAATGATTTCGACTGACTGTTTCTTATTCATTGCTTTTTATGATAAACTTGTAGCCTTCTTTATCTTGCATTCACCATCCGTTCAAAGCATGCATATCAGCTGGGTGCATGAACCACAGCTGCACTTCATTCATTCGTCCAATAGTGCGGTACAATGCAGTAATGTTAAATGGGCAATTCGACTGTAATAGTTTTAAGGCATGTAACGCGAACACTGCGCAAGACCGACCTTTTCATTATTAAACTTTAAATTTCTGTTGAAGAGACCATAACTTAGATTACACGTTGGTCGCATAGAAAAAACAAAGTGCGTGCGTGCCAAATGATAACAGTGAGATCATTTGCGAAGACATAAAGCAATCCGCTTTGTGTGTTACTCTAAACCAGGGGTGACGAACATGCGGCCCACAAAAGAATTTCGTGCGGCCCGCGAAGCATTCAGGCGAGACCAGCAGTTATTACTTTCGTTTGTTGTTTGTTTCTGTTGATGAACAATTCTTTTCGTTTTTAACAGGTTTCATAGTATGACTGAAAAGTTGTGCGGCCCGTTTACTCAGCGGTAACTGACAAAGTGGCCCGCGATAGCAAATAGGTTCGTCACCCCTGCTCTAAACTAAAAGTTCGACTTGTTGTTTGAAAAAGTTTTTCTAGGGCACATCCAACGTATATCTACAGTTGTACTAAGAGCTGCTTTGGAGAAAATTGTTGCGGTAGAGTGCTTGACAGTTTTTGGCAGAGCTTTGTTAAAAACCTGGTAATAGCAAATATGCATATCACTAGTATCCTAAAAAGATGTCTTGCTTACATTTTTAAATTCTGATATCCTTTTTTTAAAAAAATCCTAAAGGCAATCTTGTCTCTTCATTTTGGGGCGTGTAAGGGTTTGTATATCTGTTAGAAATAGTTGCATTTGGTTTAAGATTAAAGATAAGTTTTCCACAACAGACTGTGCTGTAAAATTTTAAATGAAATGAACTGAACTGACTGCAATTCCAGTTTGGGAACAGCATATAAGTTCCTCTGAATGAAAGTTTGTGAAAACATGCAGTCCATTGACACAACCTGAATCTTTAACGGAGTTTCCGTTCTCTTAATGCAGGGGTCGGCAACCTGCGGCTCTTCAACTCATCTAAAGTGGCTCTATGGATTTGACAAAACTTGGAACTAAAATTGTCATTTGATTAGTATCAGAAATAAGTTGATTACAATTTAGCCTATGCTCTTATGAAATCGCATGAAAAATAAAACGTCATCAAAGCTGTGTGGCCCCTCACCGGTCATATCTGCCAGAAGATGAAGCAGAACGGCTCTTTTGTTGAAAAAGGTTGCCAACCAGTGGCGTAGCTAAGGGGCGGGGCGAGGGGCGGGAGGTCCGCCCCTGGCGGCACATTTATGGGGGCGCCACTATGGGCTATGCCGTAGGCTATAAACCTGTACAGGCTGTATTGAAATAAAAGTGGTTGTAATATCGGGACATTACTCGCAGCAGATGGACGTTTTTGATTTTGAGTAATTTAAACTATGGCATGTGTATTTATGCGATTGTTATCTTAGCCAAACAATAAACAATCGTGCATCAGGGCGGGTGTATCAATAGGCTTTTTTACATGACGCTGCAACACGGTTCTCAACACACTTATCAACTCACTTGATGTCAAATTTTACTGATTCACTACACGGTTGATTGATCGAGTGTTTGGTCGTTGTTGACGTTTGATCGTAGTCCTCATATGACGTTATAGAACTTAGGAGTATGGTGGATGACTGTGGTCAAACGTGTGCCTGTGGTGAGCTCTAAGCTTTTGTAAGTTTGTACCTGCGAGTAAAAGCGCTTTGTTTGGTCTAAAAAACATTTCTGTGTAAATCTAATAAATGTGTAGTTGGATTTGTGATCGTCAAAATGGTTTTCCGTGTGTGTGTAGAAATATAATCTAGCTCAGTATTCTTCAACATGGGTTCCGCGGAAACCTAGAGTTCCGCAAAACGTGTGGTGGGGTTACGTGAGCTTTAAGGGTTCCTCGTTTTTATAGGGGGAATGATTCTTGCTTCAGCATGTTGATGTGTCATTATGAAAATTTTCAGATCAACGTGCTGCATTCAGACTCCAAGTAGGTCAGTTAGTTGTACAGGAGCTTGTAGTGCAGTTAATAACCGAAAAAGAAATATTGATAGTTGTTGTGTTGATTGTTGTTCATTGTTGTGCAATTAAGAGTTATTGTTTCATCACAGTTTTATAAGATGTTGCCAATGTACAGCTCACAGTAGAAAAAAAAGCCTCCTTGAACTTTTGCAGTTTATTCACAAGTACAGTATAACCATGGGAACTCTGTTCCAAATATAGTAATAATGCTTTCGATTTTCCTCACAATTGCCGTTAGTGTTGCTACCTGTGAGAGGAGTTTTTCGAAACTAAAACTGATCAAGAATTACTTAAGATCTAGTATGAGCACCTTACGGTTGAGAAATCTTGCTACACTGTCTATAGAGCAACAATTGACAGATGAAATAAATTTTGACATTGTCTTGTCATTGAAGACTTTGCCAACATAAAGGCAAGAAAAGTTACTGTGTAGAAAATTGTAATTTTCATTTCAGAAATAAATACGGTCCTAATTTTTACACTTTTTTATTATTTTTCCCTATATGCCATTTTTGCTTTTTGTTTAACTGATAGAATGTTTGAGTTTCTTGGTGTGTATTTAAAGCATGCCATATTTGAGCATGTGAGATTGTTGTAGCATTATAATGGTGCACAAACTAGTTCAGGGTGGTCCAAGACTGCGAGTATGAAGGGCCACATTACGGTTTGAGGAAAAATTTGCGGGCCGCAAAGAGAAGAACTCCATTGCAATTAAAAGACTAGTTTGCTGTTCTAATAAACCTATATTTTGCTGCACGCCTAACGCAAGTTTTGATTTTAGGGCATAATGAATATCACGGCCAAAGCAAACGATACAAATGACATATTGCAAACGTTTCGATAACTCCTGTTATCATCATCAGTACATAGCAATCGCTTTTCAATCGCTTCATAATTGAGAAAACACTTTTCCATATTTCGAACATGGGGAGCACATCTTCAGCGAAAATTCTCTTAAGCGGGGGGCAATTGCCCGTTTGCCCCCCTGGTTGTGGGCCTGGTTACCCTTCAATTATTTCAAAATTGCTTGCTTAGAATTCCCGCGGTATTTGCCGTATGTTTTCTCGTTAAGAAAAACTCTTTCGGAACGGATATTACTTGCAACCTCAAAAGACACTGTGGTTTGCCATTGCTATGCCGAAAAAATAACTTTCCTCCCTGTTAGAATTGAATTTTCTGTTTTCCTCTGACACTTCTATCTTGACACTCATTAATTGTTAAATTGCTATACTTGAAAAAAGATTACTTCATTATTTCCACAATACACATCTTCTAATCTAACTCGAAAATTAATTACAGAATCTATGCTTGCAACAAAGATAAAAAATAAACACATGCTTTGTGGTCACAGAGTACTGTAGCGTTAGCCTAGCCTAAAGGTAGAAAGATATTGCTACCCCCAATATTTACATAGTGGCCTGCACTTCAATGATGTGTGACTTGCATTGGCTGTGTGGCTAATACATTGTATTTATGACTTTGTGTAATATATCTTATACGGAAAGCGTTCGCGGGC
>Ga0210059_1002456_pt1 | contig 29009 bp, 12 predicted proteins | sample Ectturendosymbi2_FD_188042 | JGI IMG/M metagenome (GOLD analysis project Ga0210059, IMG submission 188042) | Ecteinascidia turbinata endosymbiont from Florida, USA - Sample 2 (SPAdes) (version 2) | ecosystem: Host-associated > Tunicates > Ascidians > Unclassified | place: Key West, Florida...
GTCCTTTGTTGACTCTAGGGCCGGCGTTAACAGGTGCGGGGCCCGATTAGAAACACTTTTGCGGGGCCCCACTGAGTGACGTGGGTAGAAATTTTTGAGGGGATGCATCAAGTCATGATAATAGAAATAGGTGATGTTAAAAAAAGAGGCCCGAAAGGGTGACGCCAAGACCTCTATAACACCGACTTCAGTGGACAGCGCCATAAAATCCAATAAATCAGCGAATTAAAACACTCAATACCTTCTATCTGGCCAGGTACCTCCCTGACCAGAAGGGAGGTTTTGAGTGTAGTGCCTGTAGAGAGGAGGTATTGGGTGTTATGCTTGTACATATCCAGAGTTGAAAAGTTCGTAGCAGTAGCAAAAGATTCTGTGTTTCCAGGCCAGGAATATTAGTCATGGATGACCTACTGTTTCACCTTTTGGCAGTTTTCCTTTGCAGTGAAACGTAGAAAAGCATGTCCCATTAATCTCGTTTGTTGGGAAAACTTGTATTGTGATTGCAGGCGGTTCTATCTGGACTAAATAGTCCGGATTAGTCTCTAACATTCCGACTCATGACACCTGGCCAACTACCAGGGTTGTTTATTCATCTAAATTTTGAATTATCTTGCTCGCATGCCTCATCAGATGCAGTAGTCGACGAGGTTCCTTCTCTGTCGGCCTCAAAATTCTCGTAAGGACATATATCACTTCCCGCACACAAACTTCCACTTCGATTATCTGGCGTAACATGGTCAGGCTGGCTGCCTGTTGCCTACGTTGTCGCTATCTTCAATGTGGTGTCCATGAACCAAATTATGTGGTGTCCATGAACCATACTTAACTTGAACCAAATTATCTCCTGTGTTACTTTGCAAATGCTTAATTGCTAGCAATTTTCTGTTACTTTTTAATGAACCGTTATTTTTTGTACAACTGAAATAGTCATTCATAAATAGAACTACGTTTATTTCAATAGTCTTCGGCAATCTCAGGTTGCCTCATCAAATCTCTACGAGAGGGAATATGGACAACGCTATTGAAAGACTTACTAAGCAGTACGCATTTGTAATTACGAACTAAAAGTAAGTTTTGCCTTCAGAAGACAAGCAGTAGTAACTGTTGAAACATCAACTATCGAACCGTATTTTGTAGCAACTATTGAAACCTGATCTGCCAAATACGAAACGCTTTCATAAATGAAACAGAAAACAGCTTCAAAACTTAACCATCTCTGCCTTGCCTTAACGAGGTGCTACGGAAAAAACTTGGCGAAACATTCTGAAAACAATGACCATTCTTAGTAAAGAATTTTGAGGGCGCCCGCGCAGTTCACTTGGATTTTCGTTGGCGATAGGTCCCACGCTTACAAAATGCTGTGGGCCCCGCCAGGGCGTTTTTTAGTTTGACCTTGCTGACTGCAAAGACATTTTGAGAGACCGCAAATACTTTATCTGAATACCGAGATGATTGTAAGGTTTTCGTGTATTTGGATGGTGGTAGTAAAACGAGTTTATATTGTATTTCGAGAGACTGCTGGAATAATTTAGGAACCGTTTTGGTCTCTCAAATCACCTTGAAAAACACTGGGCCCCGCGCCGGCACTATACACAATCAGCTTCGATACAAAGTGCAAATTTGTGTTGATTAGTAAGCGTAGCGCGGGGCCCTCTTTGGCACGGGGCCCGAATAGAAGAAATCGGTCAAATCGGCTTAAAACCGGCCCTGCATCCTTCCACTTGCAAAGACAAGGAGGTTGAATGAAGACTTCTCTATGTCAATCACTCTTTGGTTGTACTTATCCTTCTCTTTTTCGTGTTGTTGGTAGATCTCTGCTTGGGATTTCCCAGAATAGGACACCTGGGTAAAGTGAGCCCGACTTTTCCTGCCGCACTTTTTTCAATGGATACGAGGTTCGCGTGTAAAATTGAAAAGCCTCAAAAACGCACAAAATGAGCTGATACGACAAAATAAACGCAAGCAAATGAAAGAACAAGTTCTGAACATAATATAGAAAAGAATAAAACTTGCAAATACGTTAAAAGTCTTTTGCTCTGGGTATAAAATGTAATACGGGTTTTAATGTGGTTATGCGCCATGGTAAATTGAAGTAAAATGTCTGTGTTGTAGGCAAAGCCAAGCCACCAGAAGAAAATGGTTTAAAGTTGTCAAATTAAAAATTTACTGTTTCCACACAGTCAAAAATTTTCGTGTATGCTAAAGAGGAAATGGGTCAAAAGCTATAGACCGCTGCAGCACCGCAATGGACAAATGGTGTCACGAGATTTAAACAGGTTGAGAACCAGTCGCGTAATCAGGCTTTGCGGAAAAGAACTTGCTGTCAACGCATGCGTGAGAATGGAAATTCGTTATTTTGTGTCTACAGACTGAGGCATTCCACTACTTCATACACTGGTTTTATGCGACCAGTTTTTGTGAACAACCAAACGATGTAATATTTAACGGAGATACTTCATCATTTGATTTGACAGTTTCCACTGTAACAACATTATGTAATTAAATCAAACCACTTGGTTTACATACGCCAATCAATAAGAACACAGAGTATGTTTCGATTATATGCGAGTTGTACGTATTTCTTATACTCCTCTGAAAAAAGTGCCAAACATGTTTTATTTTTTATTTCTGAAGGAATTCTTGACCAGATTTCTATTGCATCCCTACAGAACTCTCTCATTATCTGTGCCTGGGAGTCTCTCACTGAGTTGTGCCTCATTGAAGTGTAACCACCCAGTTTACATATGAGGCTGTGATCTACGGAGTTTGACTCTACACAAGCACAGTAGGTGGGTGTGCCTTTAACCTTCCATCCATATCTCACGCAGACAGGCATCTGTGAATTCTTGTTTGTTTAGTGCATATCCAACTGCTTTGATTGGCAAGGCTGACAGCCAAGGAAGATGCCCTTTTTTCCTTACCTTTCATGAGTTGTTGTGACTCATTGGTCAGTTCCCCCAAAAGTTAATCACAGTTGTTTTGGCATTTTGTGTTCTTCTCTTGTCGTATTCTGTTTTTAGTGTGTCTGGTATATTGCTGGTCTGAGCAGTTGTAATCCAGATTGAGTTTTTGAGTGTAGTGGTACCGTCTTGGTAGCACAGTGGGTACATTTCATGTCTGCTGTGTCAGTGGTTTTTGGTTCATCTCTCATCTTGACGACTTACATTTATGTAGTAGTGACCAGGGTTGTGGAGCCAGATTCGGACGTTTTTGGGTAGAGTTGAGTCTGAGTCAGATTTTTTTGTCTGACTCCGACTGCGGATGTCCAATTGGATCATTTTTTACATTACACTCCTAAATTGGGAATTCTTGTTGAAATGGTAAAATTTCTTTTGAAACTTTTGTTGAAACATTTCATGCTTTTCCACTGATTTTAGCAGCCAAATTTCATTCCCTTTATGTTAAGAAGTCGGAGTAAGAAATTTGGAAAGGTTGGAGTCAAAAATTTTGGAAAGCTGAAGATTTTGGAAAGGTCAGAGTGAGATATTTTACCTTTGACTCTGCAACCCTGGTAATGACTGGTTGCATGTTTCAATTCCTGGGACCAGTTTTTCTTTCTTTTTCCAAACTGTTCGTTTAAAGGTTAGATTTTGGGGTTAGCGTTAGGTTAGCCTTAGGGTTAGGGCTGTGGTTACAGTTCGGTTTTAGGTTTACCTTACATGTTTACTGTGCTTCTACCAAGCCTACTGCTCTCATGTGTTACTGTCATGTTACAGGAGGTGGTCGAATGAGGATTCAAATTTAAAGATCCATGGGCGGTTCTGTAGCCACTGCCTTAAATTAACATATAATCTATGTTGGCATTGCATGGAATCCAGCAGGTACACAGATTTAGGCTAGTTGTAGGCTTTCATTTGATTTAAACATCCCCATTAGAGACAGTGGTGTACGCAGAAAATTTTCATGGGAGGGGGTTTTCATTCAGTGGCATATTGTGGTAATTTGTATTTGGCGTGCACTGTTTGTACTTTGTAACATCACAATTTGACATCATATTCATGTTTCCAAACAAACGTTTTGGCAAAGTTTTTTGTCACAATGAATATGCATATTCTTCTTCACGCACTATCCTTATTTTATGTGTCATTGCACTGAATATAAACTATCAGCACTCCAAGTTGGGATTTTGGAAGAAAATAACTCAAAGCTATGACACAGCAGTTCATAACTGCAAAATATCAGGCTGCACGTTAAAACAGGGGAGTGAAACACACATCACTATGTCAGAGCAATTTACAACTGTGAAATCAGGCTGTGCTATTAAAATCACCACAGACATAGTAGTGTATGTCATGTGTACTATTTATCGTTTGACTCATGTACGTGTACATCAGTGTTTCCCAAACTTGTTCGAGCCGTTGCCCAAATCATAGTAGCGATTATGTCTTAATTACCCTCAATATTTCGCAGTGACTGCTCATAATATAGAACAACAATGTGGTTTTGGTCCTGTATTACCCCATAAGAATTGCATATTACCCCTGGGGAGTAATTTACTCCCAGTTTGGGAACCACTTTGTACATGAATAATTCATGTAGTGTACTTATATCTAGTTATAGTAAGTAAATAAATTAATACCTGTTACATCAGAGACATTCCATAACTGAGTAATTAAATTTTCTAGCTAATATACATTTTTAGACAAACTTATGATGTTCACATTAGCAATAAAACTATCTTTACAATGCTGTTTAAAAGTGGAAGTTATTTCTGATGAGTTATAATATTTACAGAGCCCCACAGGTCAACTGCATTCTCTGCTTTATGTACAGAAAACAGAGTTATTTGAATCACCTTATTTTGAGTAAACAATTAGGGCAAACATAAGGCAAGTGATTTTGTAATGCAGTTTGCTGTTTAACATCTTTAGGATGACACCTCAGTTGCACTCACTTTACCCTTCGTGGTTCAGATGTTATAATGCAAGGCAGACTGAGATGATTGCACCTTGCAGATGGTTGCGTCTCTCATGCCTGAACAGACAGAACTTTTGTGCAGCTACACTGTAAGCCTGACGAAAGGTTACACCATCCCAACTTATAAGGGCTTGGTATAACCTGGCCTAGAGTCAAACCCTAGACAAACTAACTCCAAAGTAGGTGCAGTAACCATTAGGTTTCAGGTCGATTCAAGCTATTAAATGTTGGCTATATATATCTATTAACTAAAAATTAATACAAATACCACATTATCCCTCTGTAGCATACGAGCATAAGATCTACGGAATCATCCCGTCCTTATATATTACACAAAGCATGCTAATGAAGTAAATATTTTGCTTTGAAGCAAAAACAGTGTACAAAACAAGATGATTTACATAGACAAATGGTGTGTTCCTCATTTTTGCAAAGAGTTTGTGGCCACTGCTGTGTTTCTGCTATTTTCTCTATTGGTAAGACTACAAAGGTGGAAACAGCGACTGAGGATTGTGTTGAAACCATAATGTAATTTCATAAGCCAATACAAAGTTATTACACAAGCATTTCTGCAATGGTTTTGCTTCTGATTCTGATACATGAACAAATAAATGGAAATGCTTTATTGGAAAGCTACAACTCAGCTGTTTTTGTGAGAGAAAAAAGTTGTCTGCACCATTACTAAAGTTACATAAATGACTAATAAGCCATGAGTTTTTTTCAAGTGTCCTAGGAATTATAGATTGTGTTTAAATTTATAGCTAGTGATACAAATTCTTAAAAATTCTGTGACAAAACATTGGGAAGATTCAGCATCCACATATTGATGTTTAATGAAGTTCTTGGTTTGTGTATTGACTGCAAAATGAATGCATCTTGTAGTGCATTATATGTTCAGAGTTAACGACAGTAGCATTTTCTTCATTATGTTTGTTTCATTTACAAATAACAAATGATATTATTTAGCTTCTAAGGAGGAAAAACATAAAATAAGCCAATGCTTTAAACTTTTCAGACCATTTTGATTATTGTCTTTTTTAGATTTATATATTAAGCTTTTGTTTTTTTGACTTTGCTATACACCTTTGGTTTCATATGGAAAATCTGAATAATGATGTCGGTGCTCTCAACAAAGAAGCAAAAAGGTTAGCTAATTTAGTTCATATGGCACATTTACAGTGTATTACCATATCTTTGTTTTGAAAATCTGTGTGCATGCATGCTTGCCTGGCAAGTGTAAATTTAGTTGATGCAATATGAGTTTTTATCCATACACAATCACAAATAAATCTTAATAAAATGCAGCGTGCAGTGTAAAAGTTTTTTTATTGGTTGTTCAAAGATCAGTTTTGTGATGGATCTTTGTTGCTAATTGCTTTGACTTACGTTTGCCCTAATATAGTAAAGACCCTAGTGATGTAATGCAAATGCATTTCAGCGGAAATTCTGGTCAGAAATCAGGTTTTGTTTCTGGTTCTGGCCACAAATATTAATTCCAGCAGGTTAAACCGTTGATTTATAATTTCCAGACTAGCTATTTTAACATTCAGCTTCTTTCATTATACTACTCTTGGTTGTTTTTGATTGCTTAGACTTGAGCACCTGAAAGAGATGGAAAAGCATGCTGGCCATGAAAATATGCATTTGGAAATGGTCATCATACTTATTGTGACATTAGTTGTTTCCCAAATTGCTTTAGTTCAGTGGAAAAATAGACATCCAAAGTCATATAATGTAAGTGGATATGTTGTAAAAAGTAGAATGATGTCATGCAATTGTAAATTTTGTTTTTTTTAACCTGTGAAAAAATTTTGTTGTAAATAGCTGAGGATATTGAAATATGCGTAAATATTCAAACAATCATATCATGAAGGAATGAAATTCCAAGCATAAAGATTGATTTTATCAACTACATTCACTTGGTAGGTTTTATGCTCTTAAATCAGAATTTATACCAGGGTCATATTTTCCACATCTGTATTTTTTATTCCTATGTTTTTTGTGTACACCTGAATAAACTTTACGTATGTTTTAAGTTAAACTATAGTGATGTATACTCATGTATTTTGAAGGTCTTGCATAGAGACGTTTGTAATTTGATGTTGCAAAGTAGATCGTACAACATCATAACTGTTGTGTAGTCATTTTAAAAAACACCTGCCAGATCCAAGTAGATGTCCATTGTAATGCTTAATGTAATTTTTGTTTATGATTGAGCACTCTACCTGCCTAGCATAACCCTCAGCAAAATAATTGCTTCTGCAGTTTGGGCGCATTGTAGTATGATGTTGAATTTTCCAGTAGCCACAAATGCCAGAATGCTTATACACTACTCAAGATTAAACCTTGTGCTCCATTGATGAAAATGCAGAAGTCAACACAGTGCTGTCTAGCGGTTCAGCATATACAGTTAAAGTATAGTAAGTTTGTATGCCAAAGGTATGCTCTGTACCACTTGTATGTAATAACACCTGTTGTGACAAAATTTCCTTGGTTCAACTGTCTGTTTAATATATAAACAGGTGGGTTTTTATCTTGTGATATATACTTCAGTATACGCTTTTTGTGTGTGTTAATTTATTTATGATGCAATTATATTAGAAAATCTTTTAAACTTTACACACGTGTGACATTGCTGAGTGCTAGAATCACAGCAAAAGTTTGTTTTTTGTTTAGACCACATATGTCAAACTGGTGGCCCGTGGGCCAAATGTGGCCTGCAAAGCTTAAATTTTAAGCCTCAGCCTGCTTATGTTTTTGAAACTGTAGTAGTTTATACCTGTTTACAAAGTTGAATGACATTCTTTGCCATGTTGTAACGTTGCTATTTTAGTCATCTTGCTGACCTAACATCTCTCTTTAAAAAAGTTATTCAGTTTTAAGGCTCCTTTCACTGCAACATAACTGTTATTATGTCACAGAGACCCTGTTTAAGCATTAGCGTAGCATAGATGATTGCGGTTAAATCTGTTACAACTGGCCCTTTGAGGGCAACCATAATGCTGATATGGCCCTCAGTGAGAATGAGTTTGACACCCTTGGCTTAGAAATAGCTGTAAACACCATATAGTTACTGTGCTGCATGATTTTTCCTTAGTCTTTATTACCATTGTAAAGTGTATATACAATGTGCATTGTTAGATTGCCACTTTATTTGGAATGTGGATTGTTCCTGTAATTTTTTCGTTGAAGAACTTGTGGTGGAGGTTTTTATCAATATGGATGGTTTTCACTGTTTTCACAAGTTTCATATCTATAAAAGCAACAAGAAAACCGCTTTCAAGAACAACTCCAAGGTCTGTGGTACGTTGTCCTTGTTACCACAATTCATGTTATGTGGACATTTAGTTTAATAATCTGCTTGTGCTAAGTTTTGATTTCAATCTAGAAACACAAACTGTCTGATGTTGCATGGTTGGCATCAAATGAAACAAATAAATTAGGAAATCTCTTGAAGCAATAGGCTTTGCCCAAATTTTTTATGAAATGTTGCCCTACATACTGAATTAGCACAATTGGTGTACAGCTGTGATTAAGTTCAGTTTGATCTCCTGTTTAAATCTGAGGAAATTTTAGTGACTGCTATTTTTTTGCAAGTTCTACTTCCAATATATCATTGGATGGTTGATTTTTGGAAGTTAATGCATCTACCAGTGCTGTGCAAAAAGTTAATTTTGGTTGTTTGGTATGTAAGGAGCTGCAGGCACATGTAAGAGCATATGCCAAATTGTGAAGTTGAAGAGACTATTGCTTGTTCTGAAAGGAGTGAACTTGTAGGTGTTTGGTGGTAAACTAGTTGAAAGAACAGGTGACAAACTTTTAAATAATGTATTGACCTTGCAATAAATTTCATTATCAATTGATCCATACCACACAAATACTGTTGCCCATTGATTTAAACTCAGTTTCTGAAGCTGTTTTGTGAAATTTAACAAAAATTGCGTGAAAATCGCTGAGGTCTAGCAATCAAACACAGCCAACCTTTTTGAGTCAGCAGGCTTTCTGCTTGTAAGAATGCTGTTTTAACCCTTAACCGGTGGTATAATTTTACGTGCTTTTGAAGGGACAAATTATTATCTGGAAGAATTGTATCATTTAGGTCAAAATGTTGCATTCTGAGCTTTTACAACATATTTATATTTTGGAGGTTTCGTGTGGCTACGCCACTGTAGCAGTTACTCCTACTGAAGACTGTAATTGTCCTGTGCACTTGGTATGCGCTGGTAACGATATACCGCGACTTGAATTATGCAAAGAGGAAGGCGTCTGATATCTGCTGGCTGTTACATGCTCGCCTTTGTTCATTTCAAACGAGCTGCGGCGACAGTTTTCGACGTCGCTACGCGTGATGAGTTTTGCGGGAGGGATTTCTTTCAACTAAAGAATTTGGTATCGCGGTTGTGTTGCACCATCGTTTTCTTGGTAACTAACGTCAAGCTTTCCGCTTTTTACGAATCACTGCACTCTTAGCAGTCGCGTGTTTGGCAGCTGTTCCAGTCAACTTGCAAGGTCCTTTATACTGTACTTAGCTGTTTTTATTCGAAATCGTGAGTGGTGATGAAACAGGATCATGCATTCGTCGTAATCCAAGGACAAAATTACTAAGGTTAGCTTGTGTTTCTGCTATGTCAAGCCTGAAAATTTAGTAACGAACTCTATTGTGTCATAGCTTACTGTATTTTGTACTAAAACTAAATATTCATTTTTTCTATGGTGTTCTAGACATACTGCGGAATAAATACTGCGAATGGTTGAAGAACCTGATTCTGAATGTGAACCCATATGTTTTATCTGGCTATGAAAAACATATACCGCAAGTGGATGCTTCAAATGCAGAAGAGTAAGATATTGAACAAGACATGGTCATAGAGCAGGAAGAAGAATACGATTCAAATAAAAGTGTTGAGGACTAACCCGTGCGTTAAAGGGCCAATAGCGTTTGGACGGCTAAGGGTAGAACTGAATGACGTGATGACCCACTACCAATGTACAAACAAGATCTCGTAGCGTCCTACGACAAAGGAGTGGACCCGCAGAAATCAGCAGTGTGTTAACGGTCAGAGAGGTATTCAAGTTAATCATATGTCCAAAGATGAGTGACATAATTTTATGAGAAACCAACAAACAAAGAGCAGAAACGTCAGTGATGTTTTCAGCAATCTTCTTGCACAAAGGTATCCTAATGTTCTCAACGGCCACTACAAAATGTTAGACCAATTTGCTGACGCTGAGTTCGACGTATTTTGATTGCTGTTGTCGCACACAGAAGCAACAAAGAGGATCTGGCAGACATGTGGAAATCTGATGGTCTGCCTCTTGCACAGGCTGCTGTGCCTCGAGACCGCTTCAAACTAATGCTCGTATTTATCAGATTTGACAAGGAAAGTACTCGAGCCGAACGTGCTCACACAGACAAAGCTGCACCAATACGAGATGTCTGGACAATGCTGAATAGAAATGTGAAGAGTGCCTATAAGCTATATGGATGTATCACCGTCGATAAACAACTAACTCAAACGAAACTATATGAAATGTTTTGATGTTCTTGGTGCCACAGTGCTAATTGAAATAATTCTTTCTAATTGTAGTATTTCTTTCTAATAAGACAAAACCATTATTTAGAAACGTTACATTGTTTTTATGCGTCATTCTCACACAGTATATATGTAGGTATAGTTGTCCCTATACCGTCTCTTATGGGGTAGTGTTTGTTCTAATCCCACATCAACGAACAGGATAAAAAATTTTCCTGAAATTTCGCCTAGACAATCTGAAATAAAATTTTAGAGATCTCAAGGAACCTCAGGTCTCTATACGAGTTATAAAAAGAAATGATCATCGTTGACAGACAAAAAAGTTATAATCAGGGTTGCAGAGTCGCAAGGAGTAGGAGGGTTTTGGGTGGAGTCGGATTCCTAACAACACTAGGAGCCAGAGTCGTTTTTTTTTGTCCGACTCAGGAAGTCCAATTGAATCATTTTAGACATCACATTCCTAAGTTGGGAATTCCTGTTGAAATGGTACAATTTTTTTGAAACTTTAATTGAAACAGAATTCATGCTGTGTACCGCGATTTCCATTGATTGCTCGTTGCTACGAAATTGTTGACAGCCAAACTTGATGCACGTTATGTTAAGGAGTCGGAAATTTTTTAAATGTCAGAGTTGGAGTCGGACATTTTACCTCCGACTCCGCAACCCTGGCTACAATTGTACCTATAACCCGTCATATACGGGTTGTGGAGATGTTTGCTGCATCCCCATCTTGGTTTTCTTTGACAAGCAACAGTCATTGCAACTTCTAATAAGCTTTTTATTCTTCAGTGAAGTAGACAGTTAGTCTTCGTGACAAATACTACGATTTTTCACTTTTTGATTAATCTTTAACTGTTAATAACAACAGGAATCTAAAAAACAATGTATGAGGTTGCTGCAGTGAACAAGGAGGCAGTCGGGAGTGTGTGTTTCTGGGTGAAATATTGCAGTTGCCTACCTCTTTGTTTCGTCAATAAGCTGTTACATTTTTTCTTTCTATGACAGGTATCGGTGCACTAGTGGGTTGATGCAAATTACGGGATGCTTATAATGACATGCTCTCTGATTTTATTTCAGGATCGTGTACAAGTGGTTTCTACTTCTGTTTCAAACAAGTTACGCCATCGGAATTGCGGGTTACATTCTCGTCTTGTTCACCATTTTCGGAATCAATCTTATGTTCAGGATAAGGCCTGAAACAGTTAAGTTCGTTCGCTTCGAAAGATATAACGCTGTTTCTTAACTCGTGTCTCTATACTACTTGATTCAAAACCGTCTTTATTCGATTTCATCCGCGTAATTAGAACGCTGCATGTAGCAAACTCGATTTCAAAGAGAAAGCTTTGAGCAGTACGGATCAGTTTACATTGAATGGGAATTAAGTACTGCCATACCGAATGTGCAATAGAGAAATTTTCTGGTTTGCGTCACAGAACTCTGGCGTCGAAAGTTGTTTCAGGTTTAGGGAAAAATATTTACCTGAAAACCTGGCCAAGCTGTACAATGAAACAGCACTAACACTTGTATTGGCTATCACAATGTATGAATTACATTAATTTCTGCTCTCGGTCAGGAATATGCGGCTATGGACTGGATATCAGCATCTCATAAACGAAAAAGTCAAAGATATCATAGAAATTTCTAATAGCAAAAGTTACTCTGAAAGGAAAATTCAAACTGGTGTAAAGCTTACCTTCGATAACTGACATTCTCTTCTACAGTCCGCGCGACCCTTCGAAAGAGATCGGACAGCAATTAACACAAAAACAGTTTCGGGAACAACGAAACAGGGATATTTTACTCTCTTTGCTCTAATGGTGAAATTTGTGTCGGCCAAGTTCTTTTAGAGCAGTGCTTTTCAACCTGTGCGACGGTACGCCCTAGTGCGGATGAGAAAAACGTGCGGTGCGGATGACAAACACGGTGCGGACGAGCGCGGATGAGAAAACCCTGTTGTGTTGTTGTAAACGTATTTTGAAAAATCCTCTATTTAATCACCTCATGGCTTTTTTTTAGTAAAACATGGTACCGCGCACAACGAAAAGCTGGCAGACATGCGCTAATATTTTGATAGTTTGAACATCTCAACAGATAAATGTGGCATATCACTAGGCTGGCTGTCTATGTTGTCGCCATCTTCACTGTGGCCTGACTCTTCTGGAGCTTTTTCTGTTTTGTGAAGTAGTTCTGTCAAATACCTGTCCAAACGCCTTTCTCTTTTTCTGCTTCCGCCTTTTTTGCTTTAGCCATCTTTGACTGCCAATTAAATATTTTTGGCCAATGTCTCTTGGTCTTTGGCTCATGGCAGGCCTATTCAGCTTGGTTACAGAAACTACGTATTCTCAAATAATAAGCCCAAGTTCGCCTGTTCAAACCAAAAACAGTGTAACACCTGCCTATCAGTATACACTTTACACTTACATAATGGTTACAATGAAACCTGCTAAATAGAGCACCGAAAAGCACAAACTGCTTATTAGAACAGGTGTTCAATATATTGGAAAAGTTAAAAAATTCATTTCGCTTCTAATACAAAGGAAAAATATAAAGTAATTTCAGATTTACCAAAAATGATAAACCTACTTTTTAGACATTTTTTGAAAAAAGCAAGTACTGTAGTAGCTTCAAAAACTTCCAGGAAATTAATCTCACCTTTGCACCTTTTCAGGCTTTTTTCAACTTTGTTGACTAAATCTCAAACTAAGACGTCAATCTGTGTGAGACTGATGCCATAATCCTTGATTTGGTAGTACTTCATTATGCAACTCTCTCTAAAAGAACATCATGAGTCTTACTTCGCTTAACGTATAACTGTCGCACCTGTTGCTTCACAAATGACTTTACTGATAATATTTCTTTAAAAAAAATTATGTTAGTTTTGAAGGAACCGTTCCTTTTTGCGCGCCTGTAATAGTCATTCAGTTCGCATATTAAAACTAGGTTTATTTCAAACGTTTTCGTTACATGTTGATTGTCTCACCACATCTCCACGAGAGGGAAATAAATAAGACTGACGTAGCAGCAGCAGCAGCACACATTTGCATTAAGAACTAAAACTTTCAGAACAAAAGTAGCAGCAACTGTTGAAACATCAATAACTATCCAACCGTGTTTTGGAGCAACTATTGAAATTTGACCTGCAACTGCAAAAACCGAAACGATTATATGCTATTGAAAAAACTAGGCTATATATTACCGAAAAACAGATATCATTGCTAAGATTAAAGAACAGATTATCATGATCAAGGGCGTTAAAATCGCGCAGATCATTATGATTTATATTGGCAACAGCCCCCCACGCTTAAACTGGGCCCCGCGCCGGCACTACACAAGCAGCTTCAGTAGAAAGTGTAAGTTTGCGTAGGCTGATGGGAGGTGTAGCGCCGGGCCCCTTTTGGCGTGGGGTCCGACTGGAAGCAATCGGTCCAATCCGCTAAAGGCCGGCCCTGGTTGTGAGTATCCAATGTGTCATAAACAGTGAAGCATTGGAGGACAAGAAGCTAGGCAATGAAGAAGTAAATTACAACTAGATGATGTCATCAAAATTGTGAATGCAATACTGAACAGTCCTAAGAAAAGTCGTGAGTTTGATGAACTTGTCATAGAAACGGGAAGCGATGGGCATCTTTATCATTCTGAAATGTGGTGGATCTCTCGCGAAAGAGTAATGGAGAGAGTGTGGAATTTGCGATAGGAATTTCTTGTGTGATTTGATCGACGAGAGGATCATAAAGCTCTTTCCTTCGCTATTTGTTTTGGCTTGCTGGACTAGTCATTTTGGTGATATATTTAACCAGCTGAAACTCTTTAAAGCTGTGGAATTGGCATATTCGAAGCGACCTCCAAAATCACATTGCTCAAGCATGTAATTCAAAATTTCGAAGAACAAATCTGCAATAACAACCTGATGAGTTTGAAGACCCTACAGTCTACAGACGTTCGATCATGTCCACGTGTAAGTGGGAAGAAACAGAATCTGGAACAGAGGATGATCGAATCAGCCAGCTGGCACATACATAGTCTGATTGATAAGTTTGAAGCTTACTTCCCCAATCAAAGCTATGGATTTTGAATGTTTTCGGCGAACAGCATCCACCGGAGCATTTGGGCACAAATCTAAAAGACGACCTATGCCATCAAGCTTCTACTAGCCGTATAAAACACGCTGAATTCTGTGTAAGAACCCTCGAGGGCCTTCGCAAAGACCTCGAAATCCAAGCGCTCGAAGTTCTTGTACATAATCCAACCATCTACTTGGCAGAAAAAGGATGTAGTGCTCTGGTAATTGATTGATATCAAGACAGGAAAGTAGACTTGTCTTCTTTTTGGGACACTAAATGACCTAATGTGAGGAGTGTTGGGGCAAGATGTTGCAGCAAACTGATTTAAAATTGCAAAAAGTAACCAGGGACACTAAGCCATTAGTATAATAGCATATACTTTGAATACATAAATGATGATGTTCTTTGCACATTTTTGTGCTTACTATTTTGCAGTAGGTATTCGTTATTTTGCATATTCAAACAAAAATACATATCGTTTTTTCAGAGTTTAATCCGACTTTACGGCTATTCTTCAGTAACCCTAGTGTTCAAGGGCGTACGCAAGGAGGGGTTAGCCCCAACCCCCTTGAGTTTGATAAGTTACAAAAATTTTATTGCCTGCGAAAAGGAAATTAATTGTTTTCGTATACTTTAACTTGTTAATTTGTCGACTTAATGCAAATACCACGGAATGAATTTGCATGCAAATTTCAAAGAACATTGTACATTGGCCAAAAAGTAAATAATTAGGTTTTGGTAGGAATATGGGTTATCATCTGCATTCAGGAACCATCTCACCACTTTTTGCAGACCTTTCGTCCACTACGCACGTTTCAAATTGTGTTCCGCGATAGGTCACTTCACCCAAAACAGTTGTCTTTATTTTGTCGGCTATTGCTGATCAGCGCATGCGCTGACAGCATTGGCTACATTATCAGTTTCTGTAGCATGATAGAACTGTTGCACAAGCTCAAAAACAGCAGTTGTTAACGTAGAAGCATTCAGGCATTTGATAATGTCTCAACAGGGTAAAAGGAAAACCACTGCAAAAGTTTGCTGGACTTCTATATACATAGCAAAAAAGGTTTCTTGCGTACTTTCTGAGCATTCTCAATTCTTGTGTAGTTTAGCAAGATTCGATCTTGCAAACCAGTGTGTGCAAGCCGAGCCAGCCGCACACGTGCTCGTATTCGACGAGACATTAGCGCAGCCTCATATTGCAGTTGTAAATTGCTCTGACGTAGTGATGAGTGTGTTTTACTCGCCTGTTTTAACATGCAGCCTGATATTTTGCGGTTTTGAACTGCTGTGTTGTAGCGTTGCGTGTATTTTCTTCCGATATCCTAACTTGGAGCGCTGATAGTTTATATTCAGTGCAATGACACATGAAATAAGGAGAGTGCGTGTAGAAGAATATGAATATTGTGTCAACAAACTTCGCCAAAACGTTGTTTTGGAAACATGAATATGACGTCCAATTGTGACGTCATAAACAGCGGACACAAAATAGATATGACCTCCATATGCCATTGAACGAACCCCTCATGAAAAATTTCTGCGTGCGCCACTGCTTATAGTGTTGGTTGTGCGAATGAAATTTTCGTTGAACAAAAGAGTGCGAACCGTCTTTCTAAAGGTTGAAATGCACTGTAGGAAGTCCGTCAGTGCCGTTACGAGGCGAACAGATTGATACGCGAGCATGCGGAATTCTCGAAGCGCACTGTGCCACCCATTATTATCGAAACTGAATTTTTTTCAGGCGATGGACTTCAGCGTTCTTCTTCTTTTCTACGGTCTTTACTTCGGAGTGATGTCACGGGATTTTGCTGAAATTTGTTCTGAAACCATGGCGTCTACGATCGGGGTACGCTGTTGTAGGATCTGTTGCGATATTTTTCATGACGCATCTAACCCGTATTATGTGAAGGCGAGAAGCACTTAAAAGGGAACATTTGAGATAAGTTCAGAACCAGGCAAGCGTTTCGGGCGGCTGGATTCGGCAACCCGTAAGAGACGACCAGTGGCGTGGCCAGCCCAAAGTTTGGGGGGGGGACAATGTTTGATTTTAAGCGAATAACACTATTTTGTGTAGAAAAAGGCCTCTCAAACCACAAAATGACTATATTTTCTAAAAATTTGGGAGGTGCCATGGCCCCTTTGCCCCCCTTGGCTACGCCTATGGAGACGACCCTAACTGGGCTTTTAAATACTGCTGTATGTACGAATCGCGGAAAATCTGCTTGCATTCTAGGTCCAAAAATGAGAGCCCTAGAAAATTTTATGGCTTACAGAATTAGTTCAATTCAGCTAAGACTGAGCAAGACTTTTATGCAGCCTTGAAGGATTTAGGACTTGCAGCCAATATTCCCACCATCAGGTTCTAGACCAGTGTTTCCGAAATTTTTTTGGTGACGCCCTATAATATCATCTCAAGTCGTGATGCCACCCCGGAGTCATATATTAAAGTACCGAAAGCTATTACAATTGGTAGAATACTAACGCAGCTTTAAATTTTCTCATGCTTACACACACTACAAAACAATCGAATCCAGGTAGTGAAGTCACATAAAAAATGTTAAAACATTAATGAGATTTCTTCCTAAAATCGTTTTCCTCATCAAAATTGTGACTTCTTTTTCATGCAGACATTTTTACCGGCTACTTTCAATATCATATCGTCACATTGTGCGGCGTGCGCCCCAACTTGCGAAGCGAACCACTGTCAGTGATTGGCTTTGGCTTAAGGGCAGTTGGCGTGGTCTTCACAATGGAGTTCATCCAAGTTTTTTGAGCCAGTGTTGCTTGCAGGTCCCTAAATGCCTCACAGCACATGCTTTCAAAATACTCACCTTGACAAGTACTTGTGTAGTAAGCGTTTTAAGCAGACAGCCATCGGGTGGCACGTACTAGAAAGGTATGTAACGTGAAACGTAAATTGAGGAAAGCTTAGGTTTTCGACGAAACTTGCGAACATGCCAATGTGTGGCATTTGATCTATACCAGCCATGTCCAACCCAATTGGCTTACTGAGCCAAAAATTATGTCACTGTCTTTAGTACGGCCGCACATTGAATGGCATATTAATGAGGGCCACACATTGAATGGCTTACCTTGATCTTAGCAAACCAAATTTAGCTTATACTAATGTAATGAAAGCCTTCGAATCCTAGATGCAATGGGGCAGACGTGATAAAGCGGCACTGAGGACCACCTGCTACAAAAATGTCAAATTTAAGATTATCAAAAAGGACAGGTTGTCAGTATCTAGGACACTTTTACCACAGCGAAAACCTTAACTGGGCCGCATGCGGCCCGCGGGTTGGACATGGCCAGACAAGTATTGATACGGATTAATCTTCACTAAAATTTGCATATGACACCGTAGATGCTCGACATTTAATAACACGGCTGAAAACTTTGGGGGAATGAACCGACTGGGCTCTGCTTTCAAGACTGCGATTATTCAGTCTTGCGCGTATTTGTATTCTAGACAAGTAACTATGTGTCCACAAGGGCGACGAAGTCAATCAATTCGCAAATTTTTAAAAATTGGAAGTCGATTTCCTATTAAAAAACTCTGCCTGATAGATTAGTAGAACGTAGATGCTCGTGGTACGCACCACACAGATTGGTAACTGCTGTATTTAAGATGTTTGTGTTTTAACTAATTTCTCCATAAATTTTCTAATTCTAACAGAAGTCCAAACCTATACGCCGCTTGGGTTGTTGCCACTGTTGAAAAAAGCATCCTATATCTGGAAACCGGCAAGATATCGGTGCTCAGAGCAACTGATAAGATACTGCGAAAGTCGAATACCACAAATAATAATAATTGCAGTAACAGGTTTTAAAGCGTTTGTAAAAAATGCCCCAATTCATAAAGGTTACCGCGATATGGACTGGGTGTCATCGCAGCTATGGTTCTACGTTGCCGACGCATTTTAGCCGAAATATGTTACGTTGGTTGGTCTCGATCGATTCCGAGTGGAGCGCCTTGATTGATGTTGTGCTTCTCCCAGTTTCAGGTTATCGTTTTAAAAATTCATGCGGCACCAAGTAGTGGATCAAAGCTTCTACCCAGAATGTCCACACATTTCTTTTAGAGTTTGGAAGCGTATTGGCGAAGAAAGCGCACTTTAGTGCCTGGTAGCGGTTCGTTAACACTTGCTCTTGTTAACATGAATAAATTCTCTTGCCATTGTGTTTCCATTTAAATTATGATTTCCACTGACATGGTTACTTTTCTGCATGATGGCTTTTGTATTGTTTCTGTTCATTAACTGTGTCATTTCAAACAAGAAATCAATTATGCTTTTTTTACAGTATTACACTAAAACTGGAATGCCAACCAAAAATCTCTCGGACGGTGTGTGCGCGGTGTGCGGTCAAGCTCTTGTGCTGCCTTTCGACGAAAACGACACCACAGTGGAGCGGGTTTACAAGCTGTCCTGCTATCACACCTTCCACGACCACTGCATCCGAGGATGGTGCATTGTAGGCAAGTCCTAACAGCTTCAAAGTAATCGACGCAAGTTGTGCAATTCCTGTATTGGCACATTTGTCATGTCCGCATTCCCGCAATTGCACTGCGAACGTAATTTAAATCGCTACATAGCGAATTAAATCGCTACAGCGCTGTTGCATGGCAACGCCCAGGTTTACGCAATGGACATTTCAATTCGGAAAGTCTTCGCTGGTGATTAAGTGGTGTGGAAATGTGTTGTTGTGGGTTACGGCAGTTACGTTGTCATCACCAGTGGAGTTGGGCAAATTTGCGTCAATCAGCAGAGATCCTTTGATCATATAATCTACAACAAGATGTGACCGGACCTGGGTCCAGCATGCTGACTCACTCTCAAGTATAGCGTCACACTTTACCCGCTTTCTGGTATCATTGCAGGAAAGAAACAGACCTGCCCGTATTGCAAAGAGAAAGTTGATCTGAAGAGAATGTTTACTAGCCCTTGGGAACGACCGCATTTACTCTATGGGCAACTACTTGACTGGATTCGATATTTGGTCGCATGGCAACCACTCATCATTGTTATTGTTCAAGGAATCAATTGGTCGCTTGGTCTGAAGTAGAAAGTGTAACGCTGGCGTGACACGTTATTACATAGATGCAATATAGTTTCCTTTTACTTCACACTCGTTCGGTATCGGCGAAGAAATACATCGATTAACACAACGTCCACGATATTTGCATCACGATGAAATGTTGCATAAAGGGCATGATTAATTACATGAAAGCATAAAAAGATCAATAAATAATCTCCGCCACAATCTCAGCAATTTTTTAAGAAGGCAAAAGGAAACGAACTGCATTAAAAGATCAACCCAACAGCGAATCCATCGACATCAAAAAGCACTTTGCACAATTTAATTTTCAACACGCAAATGCTGGAGTGTTACCAAGGAGTGGAATGGACGAGACGTTCTACCGAAGTGCGGTATGTCAAGAGCACAATTTCTTCACAACAAACCGAAACAAATGCGCAGCATGCTTGCACAAGATTCCACGGGGCAGTTTTTCAGGCCAGAAAGTAGCATTGTCTTCTTCCTCCATCATTGCTTGCAAATAATCGCGGAGACTAAAATAGAAATGCGGATTTTTAAATCATAGCAACAAGCCGGGTAGGCTTCTCATCCACAACAGCAAGCAACCTAGTGTTATCACGTATGGTATTGTTACTGGCGGAAATACTTTAAAATGCTGCTGCATTTCTGATGCTCATGACTAAATACGGAAATAGCGCCTACCTTGCGTCTGGATAGACATCGTCTTTCAGTAAAATGAACGAATGCAGCTGTAAAAGAAGCTGATCGACTGGTACTGCCGAAAGCATCACCTCAATTTCTCGAAAGTCGCTGATTTCAGCACGATTTTCTGCAGAAATCGTCCAAGTAGCACAAAAAATAACAATTGCAATGCGAAGTGCAGTAAGAAATATACATGTAGCTGAATATCTCTTGAACAAAAATCACAAGTAGATTGAATTTCCCATCAACAATGTTGCTTTCAACTTCGTATGAATACCGATACAAGATAGTAACCAATGTCTTGAGGTTTTCTGCTCTCATCGTCGCCGTAGTAATGGTTTAGGACGGCTAGGGTTAGAATCACCCGAAGCCTGTTTGCACCGGACAGCATTCTTTTGGTGTATTTAAAATTTACGCCAGGATAGGGGACTTCTTATTTAATACTCTCCTTTGTTGTTTTTTTCTGACTGTGGTGGTCAGTCATTTTGCGAGAATATGACTGTTAGACTGCAGTGGGTTACCCTAACTGCATTGTTTTGCATGAAATATTATGCAATAACGAACATTAAGATAGAAATGAGCTACTTACCCATTTTTATCACGTTCTTGAATGGATCTTGATCCAACGCGATATATCTAACCGAACGCTGACACGAAAACCACTCAAATAATGCCAGCGTGTGGCGCAACCTTGCGGCCAAAGGTACCAAGGCTGTTTCGGCGACAGATAGCAGCAAATCCTCCCTAACATACTCCCGGAAGCTGCGGTCTTCCTCCCCACCAACCTGAAACATTGATTTGCTCTAACTTTGAGGGAGTTTATACGAACCAAGCAAGTCATCTATTGTTGTGCACGCCGGTATCACAGCCAATTTTCTTGCAGCATCACCGGGATGCTATGAGTGAAAGTGCCGGCCAGCAAAGTTCTCAAACAAGCACAGAGCAAAGTTTGGATAAAGGTGTGCTCGCCAAACGCCTGCATTGCACGCACCTGTGCTGTGGAAAAGAGTAATGACTGCCAGCGCGTGCTCGAATCAACGCTTTTTCTCCGGTAATCTGCCATATCACTGATGTAAGAGGGGCAGTAAATTATTTGCACTAGTTGTGATGCTACTTGAATGGACCTGCCCTCTACCAGTTTTGCGACTTGTTACGAATGTGCTTTGCATCAATCACTGGCATTAACGATAACCCACGTAGCCCATTTGCGTGGAACTGTATTTCCAGCGTCATGTAATGCTTTGCCAACGTCAGGTACAACGGCAGTCTCTCAAAACAAAGTTTCGTGGAATCAGCCACGTCTCTGGTGTTTTTGTAACACTCGGAGACGACGAACGTTGTTTCATCACCCTGCCCATTAAATTGTTTGGCAGTTCATGCACTGCGTGAAAATAAGAAACAAAAATGTGGCCTGCGCAGCTTAACTTTCAGAAATCAAGGCATAAAACTGGCAAGGAATAGTGATGACGTTCTTGACCATTCTTTTCCGGTTAACAAACTTCGTTATGCTGTAGAAAAGCAAGCGACTACAGACTGCTGAAAATTATTTGAAAAATAACACATTGTCACGGTATGAAGTGATGCTGTAATTTTCCGTTTTTTTCACAAGGAGTGTTATAACCAGCGAGCAATCTGAAGTCCAATTCTTGAAACTGATTAACGTATGCAAACGCAATAGTATGCGTTCGCGAACAAAACTGGAAATGTGAGGTACGCGATAAAAGACTGCACTCATTTTACCTTACCTATCGTTTTCCGTGAAATAGAAAGAAAAAGGCAAGTCTTAGAAACACAAGGGGCTTACCCGTGATGGAGTCATTTGTAGTATCTAATATAATTAATTACAGTGCAGTGAATTACGGCTATTTTTTCGAATCGAGTAATTGGTGTTGCTGTAATTGAATGCATTGTTATCTGCAGGCCCGTAACCAGCTTGGGACACCAGGGGAAACGACGAGTTTTCTGAGAGGGACCCACATTTTTCAACTATGTCTAACACATTTTTCTAAGGGGGGCGGAAAATATTGAAGGGTAGGCTTCGCCCCCCCCCCCTGGTTACGGGCCTGGTCATCTGCGACATGCTTGTCAGAACACTACCCACAGGTTAAATTTTGAAGGGGTAGGGATAGGATATTTGAACGGAAAGTTTTTTACCTTGTTGATGATAGAATGCAGAGGACTTGTTCGAAAATATTTGGTACAGACTATGAAAACATGGTTGGTGTTATGTTTGACGTACTGTAATTGAAATAAAATTGGGGATTCAAATACTTGTAACACAATTCAGATTTTTGTTCGGTGATTGCAATAGAAAATGTCGCAGGCGTGTGTGTGTAAACAACTATATACAAAAAAGTAACTGACTCCATTACTTGGTGTTCATGTCCTACAAACGAGTTGGCCGGAAGAAGATTTGTAAAAAAGCTGTTTCATGAAATGCTTCCACTGTGACACTTTAATTTGGCGTAAAAACCGTGTTTTTTAGCACAAATAGCGTAATTGTGCCGTTTGGCAAAACCCAATCTCAATATGATAGTCACGATGGATTTAAAATCTTTGTTCAGTAAACCACTGGCTATCCCTATGTGTAGTTATCTGTTTAAGGCGTGCGCAAGTAGTTGATCAAAAAACAACTCTCACTGCGAGTTGTTGCTGAACAAAAATGGCGACGAATGTAGGGCTGGTAGCAGTTGTGAAACAAGATAATTATGAGGAACCGTTCTTTGAATGGGTATGTAAAATCATGGAAACAAAACAACAAATTTTACTAATAAATACATGAAATCGGTAATTATCGAACTATTCCCAATGTTATTTTGTGTGTTAGCCTATTGTGACGTCGCGCCACACAGCGTCGATAGGAAGTCGTCTAGTTATAATGGGCGCAATGCAGCACTATCAGTAGAGTAGACCCGGTCGAGCGGATAATCTCAATCGCTACTTGCTGTCAGCCCAGGGACCGAGTTTGCTAAAAAACTTTTGGGGGGCCAAACCTTATTGTTTCGTTTCGATAACGTCACCATGTTCACTCAACCGAAGTACTTTTTTGTAAAATTGGCCAAATTCGAGGCACATTATGGAATTGATATATTTTGGCGACCATGGCCTCCCCTTGGCTACGCCCATCGCGGTGGTATAGCAACTAGTAGTGCATACAATGGTGCTTATCTAGATATCTAGCACTTAGCACTGCATTTAATATGATAACACATTAATTCTGAGAGCTTAAATAGACACAATTACGCTCAAAAATTGTGATAATCATTTCAAATTCGGTCAGTTCCGATAAATACTGTATACTGCTACTAATAATCACCGCATAGATCAAATCAAAAACAAGCCACAAGATCTTTTGGTAAATACTAGCAGTGGCAACCAGGCGCGTGGCCAGAAATTTTATTGGGGCTGGGGAAAACAACAACTGAGTTTGACCATTTAAATATTTTTAATGCTCCTTGTTTTGAAAGCATCATCCATGAAACGTGCTTGTTTCTAGCGTTTTCTCCTGAATAATTGTGTTCAGATTTAAGTCGACAAATAAAAAGTCTGCTTTCATTGAATTGATAAGTTATGATAGTGAAGTTCCAAGCTTCTGCTTTGGATCAATGCCATCATTTGCTCATAAACCTTTCTTGCAAAAGCGGTACTGAACCTCTCATTGCCCAATATTGCACTTGAGAAAGAAATCATCGCGGCCGCCATTACGCTTGCGCATATACTGTATTTACTCGCTTCTGATGTACACAAATACAGCACGTTCAAGCGAAGCTGACTTCCGAAGTAGGCCTTCTACAAAACTTTCGTGCATATAAGAAGTGGATCCCGTTGTCATCTAATTTTTGAGCGATTAATTCACGTCTGTAGTTGATAACCGTAAACGCTAGAGCAGCTATATCCAACCCAAATGGCTTGCCGGACCAAAACTTACGTCACTGTGTTAACCAGGGCCGCACGTTGGATGACGTATTAATGAGGGCCGCACATTCAATAGCTTACTTTGATCTTAGCAAACTAAATTTAGCTTAAGCTAATGTACTGAAAGCGTTCGAATCCTAACTGCAATGGTAACAGCCGTGATAAATTGGCACTGAGGGCCACCTGCAACAATAATGTCAAATTCAAGATTGTCAAAATAAGGACAGGTTGTCAGAATGTTAGCTACTGATACTACTGCGGAAACTTAAACTGTGCCGCACAAAACCTTCGGCTGGGCCGCCGGTTGGACATAGCTGCGCTAGTCTTTCAACGCGTTTGAAAAACGTTTGGATTTTTGATAATCTGTACGACCTTTTCGCTGTGTTCAACTTATTCTGTAAAATCTCTGTAGCTACTTCAAACTTACTTCGTTTAACACTTTGAATTAAATTGTTTGATGAGACTTTGCTAAATTTAACTGACTCATTGAAATAGAAAATGGAATTAAACTGTAAAAACAATAATAAACCCAGTATTACTAAACTTATTGAACACGCTCAGCTGTATATAAAGATAGCTTAGCACTGCACGTAATTAAATTTGTACAAATTAATCACGGGCTTCTTGAAAATACAATACCTTATCCTGCGGAATTTGCAGCCCGAATGGGGAAAAATTCAAACTTAATTTCATTTTAGTCGCATGCGCTTTGCCAAGAAATCGGATTGCAAGCTAAGGATGTAAGTTACGGAAGGATAACGAGACAGTCGCCTCGGGCCCCTCTTTTTCAGAGATACCATGATCCCCTTGCAAGGCCGTCGCCAGGGGGGAACCAGTGGTGCCCGGCACCCCATTTCATGTTTGGTCCCCCGGTTGCTGCATACCTCCAATACTGTATTGAAAGATGTATCGCCCCTACTGTGAAATCGTGGCGACGAACCTGCCCCCTTGAGAGCTTTGCATCATTATTTAGTTTAAAAGGTTATGTACCACTCGAGAGCCACGTTGAAAGAAGCTTTGAAACAAGTCATATGTTTTTCAAAATAAAGCAAAAATTATGGGAAAATGTGCCATAGGAGGCAGCTTTCAATTGTGTAGCTGCAAAACTTTACAAATTTTTGTTCCTTTAGTATGTATCTTATATGCCCTTGAATTTAGTTCATAAATTAAAATGTGAAACAAATTTGACTCTTTTTTCCACGTAATCCCCCATTTACCTTTCGCAGTGGCGATGTTTTGGTGCCCCTTTCTGAGAGATTGCCCCTAAATTTTAATATCCACCTCTATGCAAGTTGTCTCAATATCTGTAAGTAATGGCAGTGTCAATTCCCTCAGCATTTACAAAATAAAAAGCATCTTGCTACTTACGTTAGATTTTGCTGCTGACTCTTCTCGTTGCAGTTATGATTTCAAATAATTTACTGTAGGATAGGGTGGCAATTAACATCAGATGAAAGTTGAAACACTGAGCTTATAAAAAGCAGGTCGGAGTCTAATATCTTGAAAAGACTGACTTTTTGCTCGCCGGCAAGGTAAAGGGAAATCATTGATGAAAACGTTAAGGCTCCGCATAATTGTGATTGAACCGTCACAATACATGTCATCACAAATAAATATCTAGGAGGAATGCTATTGTTGCTAAACAGTGACTATGGCACAATGAAGAAGAATTTGAAACTGAATCGCTTCTTAGCCAAAGTTTGAGCTTCAACACACATAAAATTTATCTCACCACCGTATTCATGCATGTAGTTTTAAAACTGTGCAACAACAAAAATCTACGATATTGATTTGAGGCTACGCTGACACTGGAAACAAGGGTAGGTTATATTTGTAACACCCACGGTTATCAGAGAGGAATTTGCGATGGTCTTGAAATGAAGCTTACAAAACCATTAGGTGGGATACAGCAAGCTGGTGCGCCAGAAGCAGCTGCGAAAAGCGTTACTCTAATTGTTTTTACTTGCGGTCATTGATTACAAAAGGTCGGATACTAGTTTGAATTCGACTGAAAGCTGAAGTAGGATAGGTCCTTGAGACAGTTTCGTTGATTCGCACTGAAGTATTTCTTTGGCTTACACTTAAAATATTTTATTAACCTGAAAACTTTCGAATTGGGGATGGCATTGCCCCGTTGCCTCCCTGGATACGCGCACGCGCCTGGTGACAACCGTATTCTGACTGCAGGCTGCAGACCAGCGAAGTAATTCTTGATTGAGCGAAGTTCATGTGCACACCGATTCGGAAATTCAAATTAACCAACACAATTTTCAACAATCATGACAATTCAGTTTACATAGGAAATCTGTATACTGTGTCTACAGATAATCCAGCGATAATGTTCATTTTTCTCATATATTCCCTGGTTTTATGCTGGGGAAACATTTCCAATAGTAATACAAGCACGAAATTTGCACAACTACATTACTTTTTATCACAAAATGTTGGGGGGACAAAAGATATTATGTACCCCCTGTCCCTGTTGGGAGGGACACGTTGTCCCCGTCCCCCCCATAAACTCGGTCCCTGCTTGCTGCTGTAACATCACACTCCCTGAATTATGAGTTCGCGTCTCCATACGAGACCATAACCGTGTGGTGTTTTCAAACTCATTCGCGGTATTTTTGTTTTAAGGATTTTGGCCGGCTCTTTATCCAAAGAACACATGTGCTTCCTTTTTCGTGACTCCACGGCACGGGGTTCAGGTAAAAGAGCATATGTCGGTCATGGCAATGAACGTAAAACAACGCAATGAATCTTGCCTTGAAACTGTCGTAACCACACTCACGTACCTTGGACAAGTGCTTGACAACCAGGGTCAGGGTTCGAACCGCCTCGCATATGTCCGCCATTCGTGCGCGCCGCTTCACGCCTTCAAGTTCTCGGACAAGTTTCGGTGGAAGTTGTGTCTGAACGACATTGCACGGTTCGATCACACGGTGCTGCGCTACGTGAACAGCAAGTAATACTCGGCCGAATAAAAACACTGCACTCTTTATTTGGAGCAGAACCCAAGTAATCATAATCGAATGGCCAGTGTTTTTGCAACAGACTGTCTTCCGATTTTACTGGCGAATGTACGGAACCGATAATGAACGCGAGGAAGCATGATCGTAATTTTGCAAACAGACTACGTGGATAGTGCCTGCTTGAGCATTAACAGAAAACATGACTTCCCGATTAGTGCGACCTACGTCTGTTTTCAAATCAAAGTCAGTGAACACGGGTTTCACTGTGATTTTCTTCAGCAACTATGTCCAGAATGAAGGTTCAAACTTCAAACCAATGCTTTAGGTGTTTCGAAGCTTTCCCCGCTGATTGTCATTGCGGTAAATTCTTTTTTTTTATAAAACAAGCGGACAACGTAAAAAGGTTGCGAGATACCTGCTTGATGGTGTCCTTCAGTCTCTGGCAGTCGCTTCCAATACGAGCATCACCAACGAACTCCATCAACGGGATCGCCTGAAATATCAACGTCAGTTTGATTCACGCGTCATTCATTGCATTCAGTCATTGTAAAAAGTTTCTCGGTAACTCACTTCACAGCTGATCAACTTCTTGTGAGCGATGAACCTTTGCAGAACCTGTCGATAAAAAACAAACATCACCACAAATCACACGAAAGTTGTGGCGCGAAAATAAGCACAACAAAAAAAGCTTTAAAAAAGTGCCGCAGTTGTAGCTGAATAACTAAAAAACGTTTATTTTTGTGAGCGACAAGATCACAAATAACTAGTGAACAGCTTCAGCGGAATAGAAGTTCGTCGTGTCCAGCAGTTAACCTGTCTTTCCAGGTCCGCCAACCTATACGTGATCCTGTGCTCGACACCCCCCCGAGTGCTGGTGGTCACGTGCTGGGAGTTCGCGACGACGAATGGGAGGAAATCTTGCTCGCTGCTGATCTGGATCAGGTCGTATGACGTCAAGTCTGCGAGTTGGACTTCATCAAATCTGCAAAAAACGCGCTCACAACAAACAGCTCGATTCGGTGTGACCGTTTACTGCTATCGTTCGGCGGGCAGGCCTCCTGTGTTGAAGAGGAACACCTCGAGAAATAACTTCATGCTTTTGTTCTCACTCAAGAGCCGCAGTATTTGCTAGCTGCCTGACAATCTTGGCACAATCGATTTTTGTTCAAAGCAGAAACGTAAAGTTTGCCTCATGCGGTCACCTGCTCCATAGCTTGTTGGTCACAAAACTTCTATAGTCTCTGAGTTGATCAAATTAAATTCAAACTTTTTTGTTTAGTTTTTCTTTTTGTTTGTTTTGTCACGATGTAGAGAACTGAAGAAAAACATCCACCGGTGAAACGGCAGCGATATAAATATAAGGAAAACACGACAAAAGTATGCCCTGGCGTGTGTCTAGTAAACTTATCCGGTACTTAAATGCACCGCACAGCGGGTAATGGGTTTTCAGTTTTCAGGTCAATAAATTGCAAGACAATTTCTAGTCTTGATTATTAGACTACCAGTGTCGAAGTACATCTTTCTTACCACCGTCTGCATTTGACCAGAGGGAATTTCAACAAATCATGTATATCCAAGATGTTATTGCTTTTTTTCATTTTACAATCTTTGTGGAAGAAACAGATTCGTAAAACACATCCATTTCATATTTAACGTAAGACGTACCATTGGAGCAGCACAGGACATAGAAAAACGCAATTCCATCTAATAGCAACCCATTTACATACAACGTTAATTCCATCTCATTCGAACAAATCGCAGGGAGGGGGGCAGTTATACCTGACTTTTACGTGGCGGTTTAGAAATAAGGCACAGAAATGCCAGCTGCAGGGGCTGGCAGGCACACGACGCTATGAAAGGTAGTTGGAATT
>Ga0210059_1002457_pt1 | contig 29009 bp, 16 predicted proteins | sample Ectturendosymbi2_FD_188042 | JGI IMG/M metagenome (GOLD analysis project Ga0210059, IMG submission 188042) | Ecteinascidia turbinata endosymbiont from Florida, USA - Sample 2 (SPAdes) (version 2) | ecosystem: Host-associated > Tunicates > Ascidians > Unclassified | place: Key West, Florida...
CCCCCCGGGTGTGCTACGTACATCTGGTCCAGTGGTTCTCAAATGGGGGTACGCGTACCCCTTTGGGTATGCAAAGGTGCTCCAAGGGGTACAGGGTACACGTTTTTTTAATAATGAAATTTTAGCGTAAAAGTACAATGTTTGCAGGTACATTCCTAATTATTGTGCTGATGACCACAGTCGAAGGGGTACTTGATAAACAAAACATTGCCCCAAAAGTAAATCACTTCAGAAACGCTGAGAACCACCGATCTAGTCTACTGTTGTTTGTGTTTATTTACTCACCATGCAGTTTCTAGTTTTTTGTCGTCAAAAACGATTGTGATTGCGTTTTGACTGGTAGCGTAGATAGAAGAAATCTGTCGTTGGCATGATACACTTTACAGTTTTTTTCTGCGTTCGCCGTAGTCATGGTTACAGAGCAAAACTGTCAACAATACGCGTTTGACCTTAACTCGCGGTAACCATTGCTTGCTTTGGACACAAAATTTTCGCGTTTTCAAAATAAAGTTCCAACCTTTTTACACTAACTGTTGTTGTCATGGGAAGTTGTTTGTGACGTCACTTCCTGTGTTGTTGCTGTTATGAAACGTATTTGTGCGATGACGTCACTGCAGGAAAGATCGTGTCCATTCCTGGGAAGTATGACCTTGCTTCTGTTTGCGCTGAGGCTGATACGTCGGGGCAGTTGGAGAAATCCATCAACTTTGTTAAACATACAAAATGCAAGCGCGTCTTGTCATGCTCTACTTATTCCATGGTAAACTTGTGTAGTTTCGTAATCTGAGGTGGTGATGATGGCTACGTAGTGTACGAAACGTTGCTGCGGTCTTGTTTTTATACCATCTTTTAGGATTTTATGGAACCCCCACCCCTGTTTAAGCAGCTCGTACGAAATCTTACTGTTTAGATGACTTCCGTTGCATAAATTTGATACACTCTGAAGACCCACCCATGCCATTACCACCTGTTCGACGCCCCTGCACTGTGGGAACGAAATGATGGACGAGAATTCGTTTGGAAGGCTGAGTGTGTAAAGGAACCGCGTTACGGGGTGTATGGTTTGTGTCGAGCAGGTTGCAACCAGCTGATATTTTCTGAGGGTAAAATGATTGTAACTTGTACTATTTTGGGGGTAAAGTAATTGTAACTTGTTGTACCTAACAACTTAATGTTTCTGAAAATTTCTTGAGGAGGCGATTGCCCGGTTATGAGGTTTAATCGAAGCCATGTTGATATTGTGCGGGGCTGATACTAGAGTGGTTGAATTATATCAAATGAATTTTCGCAATAATTTGGAAATCTTCCTTCAGGCGTCGTCAGATTTGTGCGGGTTTCAATTTGATCAACAACTCTTCTATTGTAGCCATAATCACTGTCATTTTCCCTTTGTTTTGGATTCATTTTTACTAACGTGTTCTCAAAGACCTGTCTCGAAAATATAAGATCGCTCTACGATATGTGGGTCTTTGTTGGTTTAATTAACGTAGTCCAGGTGTTCAGCGCCATATTTAGATGTACCGTTTGTAACGATCAGGGATAGAACTATGTTCCAGACCAGGGTGGTCCAAGACTGCGAGCATTAAGGGCCACATTACAGTTAGAGGAAAAATTAGCGGGTCGCGAAGAGACGAACTCCACTGTAATTAAAAGACTCGTTTGCTGTTGTAATAGACCTAATTTTTGCTGCACGCCTAACGGAATTTTCGATTGTAGGGTAATTTTTAAGTTTTCTGTTTGTTTTTTTGCCACTCAAAATAGATTTTATGCTAGAAAAATTATTTTGTCTCTTCGTTTTGGTCATGAAGTCAACGACCCCTCAACTTCCGTAGCCGGCAGACGCAAGCAGGCATGCAGGTTTCATCGGCCATTCTATTTCTTGTGTCGCTTTTCAGTCGCGTCATAATTGAGAAAGCACTTTCGCAAATTACGAACATGGGGGGCATCTTCAGTGCAAAGTCTCTCAAGCGGGAGCAGTACCGGTTGCCCCCTGGTTGCGGGACTAGTGACCCTTTATTTCAAAATTGCTCCCCTAGCATTTCCGTGCTATTTCTCGTATGTTTTCTCGTGTTTTATGTTGTAATGCCTCTAAATAAAAACTCATTCGGAACGGATATTACTTGCAACTAGGGATGCATATGATGGAATATCGAAGCCTATGGATTCGAATCCAAAAATCAGTTGTTTCGATCCGAAATAAATTTGGATTAAATAAACGTGAAAAATTGCAAACTCGGAAAAACAAATAGTTTCGTAAGTTTTGCAGTGGCGCTCCGGAGTAAGAGGAAATATATTGTTCTCATCGATGGTGAAAACAACCATTTGAATGGTTTTTGAATGCTAATTACAAAATTCTTTTCTTATTTATCCAGGCACACCAAGGTTTGAAGTTAATGGATGAAAACATGATTGTGAGATGTGGAGTTTCATTGCCGTGAAAATCGCAAAAGCAAGTAAAGTTGGAATTTCAACAGTTGACCCTCTATTCCCACGAAAGTACAAACAAACCTTAATTTAGCTTCACAAACACTGCGTAGAAGAAACCACGCAGCAAATAATAAAAGCATAAAAGAAACAGATCGGCTTTTCCCATGTATGCTCTAAGACGGGGCAATCCAGTGTTGCTTCAATGCTGCTTTCAAAGTAGAACAATCACAAGCCGTTGGAATACTATGCCCTCATCTAGGTGCAAATCTGCCATAAAATTCCTCCAAATGAAAAGAGTGCGCTTTATGGGCACAGGTTTTTCACTTCCAATGTGCAGAAAGACAGCTTTCAAACTTTTGTGAAGAAATAATAAAATACGCTCCTCACCTGCGTTGTGGAATTCACCCAAACTATGAACAGAGCTACGCCGGTACTTAAGGTCCGTCAATTTTGAATGCTGCCAATAAGTCCCCTTAGTTGTTTTAATTTCGATGCAAGGAGCTCAGTCTTTTTGAAAAGATCTAAACATCTAATTAAATTGTTCAATATTGCTGAGAGAATAAATGGGCGTCCCTTTCAATTTTTAATAATTCGAACCTGTAGAGCTTGCAGAAAGCAGGGTTGCGGAGTTGGAGGTAAAATGTCCAACTCTAAAATTTTCCGACCTTTCCAAAATTTCCGACTCTTTAACATTACTTGAATGAAATTGTCAACAATGGCGAAGAAGCAAGCTAAAATTATTTTAGAAAGAAGCATTTTGTTATTGTCACCAGATACGTGACTTAAGGCTTTGAATTAATGTATTTGTGTAAAAAATATTTACTAACCATTAAATTCACTCTGTTTGGATGACCGCCATAGTCCTTCACTAATCCTATATGACACAGTACCACACTTTGTTTACAGTTACGCTGACCAGCTATTATGCCATTGCAATTTCATTTGCTCTAATGCTCACTGACGGTTGGTTTACCTATTATGCGATGGATTTTGTATTGCTTCTGCTTATTAGCTAAGTCATATGAAACAATAAACCATTACTATGAGTAGCTGCTATAACGTGAATGAATTAAACAGTAATGACATTAACATATGAACTACATTCAAGAGGCCTTTGCAAGTGGCATATAGTAAGAACGAGCAGCTAGCTATACAACTATTCTATATTTGATCATTTTTTAACTTTCTGAACATAAAACGTGACATAAAAAATGTAAAATTCTTAAGATTTATTTTAGCTTGCAATATTACAGTATCTACTACTTACTACTCACATTGTGTTACTGAAGTACATGGGCGCAATTTTGTTGTAAAATGTGGAGGGGACTGCTTGGTGTGAAACCAATATAGTCATCGGGTCGATGCAGAAGTGACATTTTATATATACAGATTCCCAATCTTATTTGTAGAGGTGTTTTGAGAACAACACTAATCACGCTTTGTCCTTGCAGATGATTTACATACTGTGTTAATATACTCAAATTTGTTGCTGTACACGGTACTGTAGTTCAGCCTGCTTCCATTAATATCGTATTTGGGTGCAAACAAGCACAGCAATATAGTAGAACACATCAATTGGGCTTTATCAGAGCTGTCAATTGCAGTGCACAAAATGCCGAATCGCATTGGTCGCACGTGCATATCATTCTAGTAGAACACTTCAGTTTTCATGCATTTTGTAGGAAGTGTGGGTTACAGCGCGATTTGACGTCTTGTTCAAGTCGCTTAACGTTAAAAAGACGATAAATATTTTTCTTGCACATTTCCATTTTTTTAAAAAGCTGCAAATCTTTTTAATGCTACTGGGCATCATGCATGCAGCCCCACCCCTACCAAAATCTCCATTGATATCCTCTTACCAACAACAATAACATTTGGCCTAAAATTAGCGTAGCCTACTTCACAAAGTGATTTCAATCTATTTTTACTGTTGGTGCGTGGAGAATGTATCCTTTCAGTCTCTCCTTGTTGCTCGCTGCATACATACCCACACAGAGTTGTAAAAGGGCCTCATTTTGAAGCCTGAACCCGGTCCGAGCTCGAAATAGCAAGCCCAAACCCGGCTCAAGCCCGACATTTATTTTTGAAGCCCAGTTGCTCGAAAGCCAAATTTACCGAGGGAGTTGAGATATGCGCAACTGCGGGGTAACAAAAAACGTTGTGTGCAGGTGTAGTTGCAGGTACACGCTTTATCACACCGAAAATAGCAACCACCTTGACCAAAACATTGGCATAATCTGGCACAAAAGTATCATGTTAGTCAACCATAATACTGCGGAATATAATGTTTTTCAAGAAAAAAAGAAACTAATACGAAACTATCTACGATGGCCCTATAGGCATAAAAGAAACTTTCTAGGATATTGTTACAAACATGAAAAGCCGGCTTGTAGGCTTCTTAAAACAAGCCAAGAATCGCGTGAGTGATTTATCTTTTCGACACAACTCCATTGCGTGCTAATTTTCTCAGCGCTGTCGCCTTCTCAAAAAGAGTGTGAGACTAACCCGAGCAGACAATAAAAGAACGCAGCTGTGTTTGCAAACAGAATTAGCTGAAAAAAATCGCAATCACTTCACTCACTGAAGTTACCGCGGTGAGTACAACAATTCTACGTCACGAAAGACAAAAATCAATACTCTTAATGTTATAAAAACGTTTTGCATGCAGGCCCGAAATATTTTGACAAACTTAAGCCCGAGGCCGAGCCCGGCCCGACCCGACCCGAAAAAAAACGCCCAGACTTATAACTCTGCACCATGTCAGAAGTTTCATTCTAAGAGTTTTGCTTGCATAACGACACAAATATATTTGAGATTAAATCAAAATGCACAACTGTGAATTGGCAAAAAAGTCCCAAGTTTCACTTTTAACACGAAAAGAATGTCCAACAAAAATATCGTAGATGCAGTGGCGTACGCAGAAAATTTTAATGAGAGGGTGTTTCTATCAGTGGCCTATGATGGTCATTTGCATTTTGTGTTCTCTGTTTGTGACGTCACAATTTGACGTCATATTCATGTTTCCAAAATAATTTGGCGAAGTTTGTTGACATAATATGCATATTCTTCTACACGCACTCTTAATTTAGATGTCATGGCACTGAATATAAACTATCAGCTCTCCAGGTTAGGATATCGGAGAAAATAAACTCAATCCTACTACACAGCAGTTCCTAACTGCAAAAATATCAGGCATCGCGTTAAAACAGGGGAATAAAACACACTCATCACTGCGTCTGAGCAATTTACAACTGCAAAATGAGGCTGCGCTAATGTCTCGTCGAATAAGAGCAGTGGAGCATAGAATGTGTGCGACTGGGCTGTTTGACGCACACCACTGTTTGCAAGATCGAATCTTGCTAAACTACACAAGAATTGAGAATGCGCATAAAGTACGCAAGAAAACTTTCGTTTTTTGTTATGTATGAAAGTCCAGCAAATTTTTAGTTGTCGTTTTTCCCTGCTGAAATATTATCAAATGCCTGAGTGCTTCTATATGCTAACAAGTGCTGTTTTTGAGCTCGTGCAACAGTTTTATCATGCTACAGAAATTGGTAATGTAGCCAATGCGGTCAGCGCATGCGCTGATCAGACATAGCTGATAAAATAAACACAATTGTTTTGGATAAAGTGAACTATCGCGGAACACAATCTTGAAACATGCGTAGTGGACGAAAGGTCTGCAAAATGTGGTGAGATGGTTTCTGGATACAGACGATAACCTAGATTCCCATCAAAACCTATTTATCACTTTTTGGCCCATTTACAATGTTCCTTGAAATTTGCATGCAAATTAATTCCGTGGTATTTCAATAACTCGACAAATTAACAAGCAAAATGTATTCGAAAACAATTAATATCTTTTGCGCAGACAAAAACGTTATTGTAAAATATCAAGCTCAAGGGGGATTAACCCCAACCCCCTTTGCGTAGATGTGATGTATCTGTAAAGCAAATATTTCGCACGTGGATGAAAACATTGCTGCATTGTGGGTTTGGTTAAACTAAAGTAAATCAGATGACTTGTGAAGCAATGTATTCAGCACAAGCACAAAGTGGAAAAGTCACGGAAAAAATATCGTTTCGATTTGTTGGTCACCATTGTCGCGACATTACAAGATGTGAGGATAAATGTATATTTCATTCTTAATTCCGAGTCAAGTCCCTACGTTTTGAGTTATAGGTCAATACGCAGCTAGGTAAATACTGTAGGCTACTTCTACAACGTTTTGATTGAATCCTGTTGACTAATGGTTGAAAAGAGTCCTTTGCGAAACTCCCCATGGCCAAACTAAGTCTCCACAATAGTGCTGCCTTTTGTCTTCATCAAAAGCTTCGCAGAGATTTGCCTGAAAATTTAACTTTCTAACATTGTATGCAGGAGCATCATTAAATTATCCGTTGTCTGTTTCTGAATACGTGACAACCAACGTTACAGCAAAGCCAGTTGCATTTCTGCACGAAACAAATAATGGCTGTACTGTGGTCTCTCACATGTGCAGCTGCAACACTCTCACTGTTACAAGAAAATAACCTTTCTAACTGTATACCACACAGGGCAAAATGTCGGACAAAAGCAGTTAAACATCTTTCACGGTCTCTAGAAACTTGAAAAATGCTAAAAATTATTTTATCGAAGCTAAAATTTATAAACTAACAGAATCAGTGATACCACACCAAACTCTGTTTCACCATCAACTTGGCTATGTGTGGCCTACCATATAACATGAATAGCTCTTCACACAAAACATGACAAACAATTTTATTTTTGAATCCTCTCCAAATCCAAAACCTAAAGAGAAAAAGTGGGGGGTGCATGGCTTATTATGTCCCCCCCGCCTGAAGAAGTGGGGGTGACATGTCCCCCGTGCCCCCCACCAAATTGCGCCCATGCTGAAGTAACAGATTCATTCGCATTAGGTACCTGTGTACAGTAAGTTTGCAGCTGTTGTTGGTTGTTCAATTACGCAGAAAAATCAGACTTCCGGAGTCGGATAAAATATCCGACTCCTAGTGTTCTTAAAAATCAGACTCCATCCAAAATCCTCCGACTCCGCAACCCAGGTAGAAAGTAGATGAATTGAATTTTTTATTTGCGTGTTTGGTTCAGACACATGCTCCATATCACAGGCATTACCATTCAGTTAAAAGAACACAAGGGTACAAAAGTGCTTAGTCACAACTCATCATAGGATGGGTATTGTTTTCGTCTTCAGGGGTGTATTTGGGGTCTTAACTAATCATGAGGAACTGGTCTTCTTGCTAAGTGTAGGTTAAGACAAGTTTTATCTTATCTGATAAGATATTTTGTCTGTATGTTTAAACAAAACCCTTAGTAGCCTATGAGTGATGCAGAAATAGCAATTTTTATAATGGCCCTAAGGTTCACATCAAATCTCTGGAACAGCAAACGGCACTGAAGATGACCCTTTGCTTGCAGATGACCCTTTCAGCGAAGCAATCGATCGCGATGTTCATTTGCTGGGGAAGTTCATTTCAACTTTTCGCCAATGGGGAAATAACAAAATGTGTACCGCTGGTGACACCGCTCGATTTCTGGGTATGTGATTGCAGTGGCGTAACTAGGGGGGCAAGGGGGGACATCTTCCTCCGGGCGCAGCATTTTGTGAGTGCCAAATTAAGGTCGGAATGCTACGTAATATTTACGAAATGTCAGTGGATGACAATAATTACGATTTACAAAATGTTGAATGCCAGTTGCAAAACCTCATGAAGACCACCAAGGTTCCCAAAGCGAGTAGTTACGAACTTTGGTGACGTTTTAAAACCCATTATAGTGCCAGTGACTTTCTCTGGTCATGACTTGCCGGCCGATTGAGCTAGAGAGCTGATCAAACCCTCTAAAGATGTTGAAAGTCTTAGTTTAAAATTTAAAAAATTGGAAAGTTTTGGATTTTGAGCGTGTGGATTACAGAGTATTGTAGAGCGTTGAAGCGTTTCTCTTGACTAGACATGGTCTGAACAGGTGCGTGATTACGGAATTATCTTCAAGCACCCCTGAGAAAGGCTGTGCAAAGCTTATGTTACAAAAATGCAGTGACAACTTAAGAAATACGTTGAAATCCTCTGCTGCAGTACGAGAAAAATCACTGCACCTCTAAATTCGTTGCAAATGTTCCTTTTGTTTAGAAGCATCATTTCTGTTTCCAAACGCAGTAAAAGATTCTGTCAACATTCCACTTGTGAATTTCGTTAGAATGGTAACGACAGATCTAGATAGTTGTAAAGGAGACTGCGGTAGATCCTAGCTATTCGTACTTGAAAATCGAAAAAATGGAATCATTTTAACAACCTGATATGCTAGAAGTCTGATAACAGTTTTGACATCAGCACGCAAAACGCTCAGATGCATAGAACAGTTTTTTGATTAAATTCTGCTGTTGACCTGTGAATTATCGCCATGGGAACAAGAAAAACGTTTCGACGAAATCTGCTTCGGATGGAAAGTTTAAGAAAAGGAACCCCGGACGTCCTTTGTGGAGTCCTTGACAGGCGAATGCAGCTAGGCGTTCCACCACATCCAACCATTGAGTGCATCTGGAACAGCATCACTGATCTCATTTGAAACCCCCCGGCGTCACACACATCCTGATGACGTTTGTATTTTTGGAGGAAGTTCATTGTTTTGATTTTCATAAGCGGAAGCGGAATTATTGAAAATTAAATTGCACCTGATCAGCACTGAAGCAATAGACATCATGACCTGTTGGTGATTGCAGTTTAACCATGAATCAAGAAAAGACGGCAAAGTACCATCTTTCACTCACTATCCATCTGCCTAACTTGCGACATGCCGACATCAGTTCTGCTCCAACGTAACGAATGTCTCTATCATCGATGACATCGCCCGAGGACATAGGTGTGGCAGTAGCCAATCTTTGGGGTTGCAAAGGATATTTTGCGCGAATTTCCGCAAATTTCAAACACCACACGCAGGCTTGACGATCTCAAAAGGTTTTCGTGGATCGAGTTTTCTATTTATCCTGGTGAGTGGACGCCGAGGCTACATAGCGTCTTTTTGCCATAAAGTGGTCCAATTCATCAGCTTACACAGACATCGCGGTGAGCTGAATAATCGCCTGGAACCACGACAAATGTTCACTTTATGAACGGTATTTCAGAGCTAGTGTCTATTCGTATAAAAAGCAGTGGCCAATTAATTTATGCGAAGATCAATTACAGTTCTGAAAAAGCCTTAAGTTCAAATTTTTGCAATCGCATCCATGAAGACAATCCTTAAAATTCGAAATTTCCCATCCATCACTGCTCGTAACCTCTTGGACAGTGGTTCTTAACCTTTTCTTCACCACGTCTCCCCTAAGTACTTGACCTTTGTTTCAAGCCCCCCTGGCTATAAGTAAGTTGTAAAAGCAAGTGTATTATTTGGTAAATTTATTTGTCAAACTTTCAATGGTTGTACAGCGCTTTAAGGGCTCGCGCCACACTGGAAGTTTAGTGACGCCCCCCTCCCCAGCCAGGTCAAGAACCACTGCTCTTGGAGTTATTGTGGACTCTCAGGCGTCATTTACGCGCAAAATATTGGAGGAAAGAGTTGAAACGCTTCTCGCCGCTGTGGCTGACCTGCTTCGTATTTACAGATACCCACATGACGTGATTACCAAATAGCTTGTCGCAGAATATTATATTCACCTCTTCACGTACGACTCACAAACACTGTACAGTTCTGCAACAAAGTATTCAAAACAACTTCGTAATGCAAATGGCGCGAGACAGGACTGAACCATTCTAGCTTTTGTGTATATTGGAACTTCATGATAAGAAAGCACGCTACCTAAAGTAAAAACCTCAAAAATACGAGATATTTCAAGAAAAGTCAACTTTCGACTGCACAGTACATGGCGTGTGTGTTAATACTAGTCTTGCGAGCAGTCTTCAGCAACATTTTATTTCGTCGTAAATCATACTGTAGACACTTTGTACCCCTTTTAGGTGTTGCTCCCTTACGTACTTGACATTCGGGGATACTTAAATCTTCCTGTGGCCACCACGATCAACAATCTCCAGTTTACATCACTTCCCGCCATGCGCTCCTCCCCATTCACAGTTCGCGCCGCGAAACGAATGTGGAGTTTTTCTTTTTACTTCATTTTTCAGATTTTGCAGAAATGCCACAAGAGTCGCTGTAGCGACTTTCCCTAAAGTCACATCACGTGGTGATAAAAATGTTACGGTTGATTAGAGGAGTATACGTCAGGTGCACAAAACCTTCAGCGAGATTCCACTTGCACTTGCTTCAGATTCATTTGCTTCAGTTTAACACCAACGGTTCACATTTCAATGCGGTGAAAAAGTGAGCATTTGTGAGGAAAGTCGAAATAACCTCGGATTTCATTCACTTCTTTTAGACTTTACAACAGGGATCTCCACACTTTCTTGCCCAAGGCCCACATAAGCTATTACTCAACAGTCCGAGGGCCGGACATCTTACGTAATGTGATTGTTTCGGGAAATGTTACATTCTAACAAATCAACAAATTTTTCCTAGTTACATTGTTTTTCCGTATTGGCAAAATGTCTTCGCGGGCCGGATGAAATGGCTTCGCGGGCCGGATTTGGCCAGCGGGCCGTAGTTTGGAGACCCCTGCTTTACAAAAAAGGGGTTCGAAAACAAAGTGCTAACTTTCAAACTTCGTTCAAGAAACATGGAATAGAAAAAGCAAGCTTTACACACACTAGAAATTGCAGTAGAAAGCATCTGTTGCATGGTCCGGCCACATACCTTCCTCGTTTCCCCATTCCTCTATAAACAGTTTGATCACCGCTTTGCAAATGCTTTAAATTAAAACATTGAAACTGCAGGATAATGCAAAAAATATATATATATAATCAATTGCTCAAACGAAACGAGAAAGTGCTGCAAATGCATGTCTTTCAAGCAGGCATGTTAGTCTTGCGTTGATGAGTTACTACTTCAGCTTTGTGTTAATTGAAATCAATGAATTTTCTCCGGCGTTGAATGGATTTCCACCTCGCTTTGTCCTGAAAAGACAAAATCCTTGAAACTAACGATGGAAATTTTCCCAAAACCTAAGATCATTGATGAACCAGAGGATTACACTAAGCAGTGTTTTTAAGCGGTTTTTGGATGTCAAAATGACACCATAAAATTTTGCAATGACACCCTAAATTCTGAAAGTCAATAATGTTTTTTCCTTGAAGTAAAACGATTTGAGGAAAGCATGTTTTCCTGCACGTGGCTTGCAGCAGACGGCTGCAATGTTATAGGCTAACACAATTTTCTGGCAAAGGCAAAGGAATCGAAAATTGTAAGTGTGCGTTCTGGTATCTGTGCATTGTCATGCGCACCGCCTCGATCCGACCTGTTACTTTCCTGCCGCAGATTTGTACAGTATAGTGTACGAAACTGCGAAAGCATTTCATACAATTATCGAAGTGCTTTCCTGTTTCACCGTTACGATCAGCTTGCCTAACGATGCATCAGACAACTGTACAATGAAGACAGAAGGTCGGCAGTTGCAACGCGCATGCAAAACAAGGTGGTTGTGGAGTGAGGCAACTAAGAGTGAGATTTTGGGTGTTTGGGCCGCACTGAAGCATATGTCAGAAAATAAAAATGATACAATGTGCATTGTTTTATTGTGACTTATGAAAACAAAAAATTTAAACATGGCTCTTTCTTTTGTCAACGTTGCCACCTCACCTGGCAGAACTGCTGAGCAAAGTTTTTCAGGCGGAATGTTTTAACTTTGCACAGATGAAAGCTTCCGTACAACTGTGCAACAACAAGCTCTCTGACGCCGCTGATAAATCCGAGCTTAAAGCTGACTGCGATAAGCTTGATAGTGGATTAGGGGAACTTACAGTAGAACGCCGAATGGCTTGGCTGACTCGTGTGTGTCAAGTGCCATGGCGTTTTGCAAGGGCACCGAAAGGTTGGCAAACTGATCATCCCTATACACAACAATGGAGACGGGAGTGAATGCACGAAATGCCGTGGTATCTCTTTGCTTAGTCTCCCTGGAAAAGTGTATGCCACGTTCGTTAAAAACAGATAAGGCGAAATAATAGAAGCAAAGCAGGAGGACACCCATTGCGGTTTTCGTCGCGGCCGTAGCACTACAGAAGAAATTTCTACTCTACAGCAAACTTTCAAGAAATCTTAGGGGTATGCCAAAGACGTATACACATGTTTCGTCGACCTCGGGAAAGTGTATGGCCGGGTTCCTCGTGAAAAGCTTTGGGTGATGTTGTGGGAGTGATGGGTGCCTCTTGCTGGCAGTCAAGTAACTGTATTCCTGTTCAGAAGATTGTGTCCGTGTCGACGGAGTTAACTCACGACTGTTCAGTGTTGGTGTTGGACTCCGACAATGTTGAGTGCTGTCACTACTCCTCTTCATAGTTTATATCAGGGTTCTCCAAACTACGGCCCGGGGGCCAAATCCGACCTACGAAGCCATTTCACCCGGACGCAAAACATATTTTGCCAATAATGAAAAAATAATACATTTACGAAAAATCTGTTGATTTGTTAGAATGTAACATATCCCGAAAAAATCTCATTACGCAAGATGTGCGGCCGTTGAGCTGTTGTGCAATAGCTTATATGTGGTTCTATCCCGAAAACTTTGAAGAGCCCTGGTCTGTATGAATTGGATAGAAAGTCACAGACCCATCGACGAGGGTGTCGCTGTTGGGAACTGCAGGGTCAACCATTTGCTTTTTGCGGACGAATTGGTGCTGCATGCGTGGATCTTCTCAGCAGGGTCTTCAGCACGCATTTGATCGGTTTTCTGCTGCGCGCGACCAAGAAGGAACGAAAATCATCACTAAAAAGATTGAGGTACTGTGTCTCTTAAGAAACCCAAGGCCAGGGTTTCTTAACCGGGGCCCTCGGTCCCCTCGGAGGCCACGAGCAGAGGCCTTCACTAAACAGCTCTGCCGTGATGTTATTGCAAAACCCTGTTGATGAGCAGGGAACCACAAGTCTTTGGAAGGGGGCCACAAACCATGAAAGGTTGAGAACCATTGCTCAAGGCGGTGCATGCTGCGAGTGAGCGGAAATACACTGCAGCAGGTGGAGACCTTCAAGTACTTTAGGGTGGTATTCACGAGTGATGGAAGTCGGATCGTGGTGATTGATACACGGATTGGTGACGCAGTTCTGCGTGAGCTTCATTGCTCCGTGGTTGCGAAAAAGGAGCTTTCAAACAACGCAAAGCTTTCATTTTTCAAATCGGTCTTTGTTCCGATCCTCACCTGTGGTCATGAATTTTAGGTGACGACTGAAAGAATATTGTCAAAAGAACAGACGGCGGAGATGGAATGTTTGCGAAGAGTTCTCGGTGTGACACTTTGTGACAAAGAGCACAGGTCTGAAATCCGTAAAGCCCAGCATGTCAACAAGCCACTTCCCCGAATCGAGAGATCCCAGCTATGTTAATTCGGCCATGTGGCCAGAATGTCCCGAGAAAGATTGGGGAAGTAAATCCTTCAGGCTACAGTCTGGCACCCACGGGAAAACAGCCCAAAGTTCGTCCAAGGACCAGATGGCATGACTACATCTCCGACCTTGCTTGGTCCCACCTTGGTGTGGAGCCAGCAGAACTATCTGAGATTTCTGTTGATCGCGAGGTATTTTGGGTCCTCATAGGGCTACTGCCCCCGCAACTCTCCCCAAAAGAAAACCGGGCGTGAAAATGAATGAGTATGCAGGCCTACATCGAAACTTTCTATTTATGAAATTGTCTTTAGTTTGTTTGCCAAAAGTGAATGTCGTATTCAATTAATTAAGCATATTTGGACGGAAACTTGTGTTTTTGTGAAAATCAGTTAAAAGTATCAGGTATGGAAGAGAAAATGGTGTTGACACCCTAAAGCTCCACCACGACACCCTTTTAAACACCTTCAAAAAAACCATGAGACCAAGATGTATGGCAAACACAAATGTAAAAAATAAATTGATTGTTTTCAAAGTCATGTGAAATGAATGGGTTTTGATAAATTCCAAGGCAGCTGGTCACTTGTTTCATCTTCAAATTCTTCCTTTCAGTCATCACACCGTTTTCTACACCTGGTTACAACTGCAACAACTATTAACTTCCCCACTTCTGTTACGAAACCAGTGACATGTGCAGTGACCGGATAACAAGCCAAGCAGATGACACAACTACACTGTATATACCTACAGCGTCATTTTTCCTTGTAACGTTGTTGACAAGCCCCTCTTACTTTTGCCAATAATCCGACGTCTGGTTTGCAGTGTTTCATACTGTTACAAAAATCCTTCTACAGTGCCTGTGAGTCAAAAAGTGAAATATTGGATAACATTATCTTGTGGCTACGATCACGTAATTTCATTCGAGGGCACATGGTTTGCTCCAATGTAAACATCAAAAAACAGATCCTGGTCAACTTTAAACCACCATCCTGCCTAAACATCTTGTACAACCGAAGTGAACATTGTTGCTCGCGAAGGTGATGATGAACTGAAACAGCCTTGAAATATTAATTTCTTGGTAACCTTATCAATAATTCACGTGAATTTACCAGTTCGCTCTTGGTACCACTCCCAGCTTTTAGAAACTAAGCACGTGATCCATTCCCCTTCATGGAGTTTCTTGTCATTGTTTGTATCGCACACTCTGAAACAAAAGCAAGCAAAGGTTAAATACATGACAGGTCAATGATGAACGAAAAGATCCAGAAACAAACATTATCATTAATTTTTTCTTTTATCTTTTGTTTGACAACACCCGGCCTCAGACAAGATGTGTGCGGTAAGTCGCTTGCAATTGTTGTTGACAACTTTAACTTTTTGTTCCGCTTTGCAAATGCAACACAGCACAGAAATATACGAAGTGCGCTCCTTTTAATTCGCTTCACTGAAAGCCAATAGCAAGCTTGTTTAGTCGTGCGGTTTTGAAACCACAAAAGCTTGAAGAATCTTTTGCAACCGGCCAGCGTTTAGTTCACTCACTGTACTTGCACGCGAAAAGCTACCGTGGGTTGGTAAATACTTGATGCGAAGACACTCTTTATTTGCGTTGAACCAAAAAAGATAATAAATGAACACACTGACGCCTGGCAACAGCAAAAAGCCAATTTTTACTTCTATTGGCAAAAGTTTGCACAATTTTTCAAATAGCTCATTTTCACTGTCTTCCGAAAGTAAGCATAATATAAACCTATTATGTTTCTAATGTTGTTGTTGATGAGATCGAAAACGTATAAATGTTCAAAAAAAGATTAATCTGGTTCTTATCGGGATAAAGACCGGATGTTGCGTAATTCTTTATATTCACGTCAGCAAATAATACAGGTAAGATTATATCTAATTCGTTGACATACACAACTCTCTCACTTGAAAAAAGATTTTGCGCAGTGTTCCAGAGGCATCAGGGAGTAACGGAATCGTTTCAGCTCTTTGTTGTTCAACTTCCCGTCCTTGTTTTTGTCCAAAAGTGAAAACTTCCACTGAACAACAAAAAAATTTAAGTTAATTTGTCAGTTGTCGATCATGAGACCTTGAAAAAACCAACGTTAGAGGCGTTGTGTATATGATGAAACAGTGCGTTTATGATGAAGCATTGTGTTTATGATGCAACAGTGTTTTTATGATGAAACAGTGTGTTTACGATGAAACAGTGTGTTTATGATGAATGACTAGATTGAAACATCTCGTTTCGCACCGAGTGGAAACTTCAAACTGTGTTGACCGAGAACTGTTTTTGTTGATTCCAGGAATACCGTTAAAGGAGTTGCGAGCAGAGCAATGTGCAGTGACCATCACCAAAATGTTTTTTTTGTTTGTGTCGATTTTTGTAATCGTCACTGCACACTGTCATCAAAAAATGAGTAGTGTTATTAATTAAAACTTCACTTTTACAATGCAGATATTCACGATTTATGCAATTCAAGGTAAATAAATATGAAGAAAAGCAATCATGCGTAAAATAATTTTGAATTCAGGATTTCTTTGTTGAAACAAACTCACTTCGAGCGAACGAAATAAACACTGAACATTTTGAAACAAATCGATCTTTACAGAATATTCTACACAGCAAAATTATCAGGAAGCCTGGACCCTCGTTTAGAATTCCGCACCTGACACTGCTTAAAAATGGAAGCGGTTGTCCGGAAAAAAAACGAGAAAATGCGCAGAGACTCACCGTGAGATGAACGCGAGCGTTGTGGTTGACTGAGTTGTTTTTAGAAAAAAAACAGACATGCAGCCAGTGTGCCGATGAAGCTTAATGATGGTTTTATGGTCATAATGAAAACTTCAGGCACGAAAATTACTTATAATATGCCGACCAATAACCTGGGCAGCTTTCCTTCTTTCCGCATCACTAAGGGTAGCTAACGACTTTCGTAGATTAGTCGTTCCGAATTCGTCTGTGTCTCTCAAATGCACCAACCAGTCCAGAAGTCTGAATGGGAATTGGCGCAACTCCTCTTTTTCACAGCTCGCCTGAGACGCTGTTGATGGAAAGGATTCATTTGAGTCACTGGGTTGGTCCGCTCTTCAATTTTTGAACATTCAAATGTCAAAACCTTCCGAAGAAACTGAACACGCGTCATTCAAAACGACAACCTTTTGAAACCATGAACCACAGCTGGAAAGATTAACAAATCAATGCACTTTAATCTCACATCCAATCGATGTACAGGCGTCGATAATTACGGTCGTCGAATGGGTTCAGCTTCTTTTCATATAATTACCTGAAACGCCAAATCTGTCCAGGCGCTAACATTCGCATCCCTAACCTTGAAAGACCGTCATCACAGATATGAAGCTAATACCACCTAATAGGATTTTTTGAAAGCTCACCAATGCACGGGCCCTCGTACGCGACTTTGATGTTGCGTTTCTTCTTGCACGCCTCCAAGTGAAGTAAGCATCTGTTGTTATACTGTCGCCCGTACACGCTACACACCGGGGAATGGTCTCTGTTTATAAACAGGTACATTTCATTTTTGGAACACGAAAAGCGAAAGTGACATTTCATTTTATTATAAAATATCTACTTTCACAGAGGATCAGTTGAAAGCGCTAATAGGTTTCCATTATTTAGGGTTGTCTGTTTACTTAGAGTAGACGCTAGGCATGGTTGAAAAAGTTAAATTTTCAAGAAGTTCTGGGCAAGAAAAATTACTTTTCTGATAGGAATATTCAAAAACCAGGATTTGACAGTTGAATCAATTTTTCCATGGAGTTTAATTTGAAGGGAAGGCGACGGAATTCTTTCCGCGGAGAAACGTATCAGCGAATCTTAAAATATAGAAATAGAAGCGCAGATGGCGTCTCTGAACTTTTCCAGGCAGACGAGCATCCTGTTTCAGAAACTTACGTCATGTTACATGACTGCGGGCAGACGCAGGTCGGGCTTCGGCGTCCATTCTTCTTAATGACTTGACACCACGACCCTTTCGGTCTTCGGCCGCATCTTCGCCTCCGGCAAAGACCTGTAACGGAAACAGATGTTTGTTTGTTTGGCAAAGATTAAAATTAGTGGCTTCCTAGCGGTTGGAGTAAGCAAAGTGAGTTGTAAGCATCGGAAACATGAAACCGGAATCAACCAAAGATTACGGGGAAGGCGACGGAATTCGGTAAAAATTAAACATTACAATTAAGGTCAACCTGTATGCTGTTGATTTAGACTAGAGAGTTCCCGGGGTGTATTCCACACGTAAGCTGCAAATTTTGTTATTTTTCCCACCGAAAAACGTAATTTCAAACGACGCAATTTTTATTTGGATTTGTAAACAAAGCTGTTCTTTCACCTGATGACACGTTTACAAGCCAAGTTACTGCGTGGGTCGTTTAAGTCCACTTTTTAAACTGAAAGAATCTCAACCGTTTTTAATCTGGTCAGCATAAGGAGTAAATTTTATGACAAACTGCGGAAATGTCACGTTCGATGACCGTACAGGAAACATGCGGTCATTTTATAAAAACTTGCGAGGAGGCGTATATGATGCTTTAGGCTATGCTTGGCTTTAATATCATGAAGCGCCAGTGCCTACAGAGGCTGGTTTCCGGCCAGGTCACATTGGGCAAATATTAACGTTGGAGCGATTCTCGCTTTGTAAGCAGAAACGTAAAACGAACAAGAGATTGGTGGCACTGCGATAGAGTTGGTTACGGCGGTTTGTGTTCGGTGATGGTCCGTTCATTGGAGCCAATTCACATCGTTTCAAAGTGGTTTCACACTAGCAAGCGACACGAAACACGTTCAACCAATTTGTGTTGCTAGGTACATGCTTTTAATGCATTTTCTGCTTGATGCATTTTCTCTTCCGCCTCAGTGCCTTTTGTGCTTTGCAAAATATTAAGTAGGCTTATCGTGGTAAGCAGCACAAACCCGCGGTTTTCACCAACTCCTAGTTTGGTGGCCACCTACGCACGATAAATCCTTTTGCGGTTTAAACCAATGCCTAAAAATAGGTGTAGGTCAACGCTCAACAGTGAGGGAACAGCCGCGACCTACACATTTTGAACGCTGTTTCTCCATCAATGGCACATTAAAAAAGCCACGAACAGAAATTGTACAGAAAATACAAAGCACGTGGTTAGTTCATTTCCGTGTGCCTGTCGAGACGATAATGCACTTCAGAGTACGTCGCACACAAGCATAACGTGCTGGCTGCGTGCGGTTTGTTTTTCTTATTTCAGACCAAGCCACCCACATTGAGGTTTGTACTTTTAATGTTGATTTTAATAGACGCGTGTGTCGATGACGGGCCTGTCGCCAGCCACGCGCTTTCAACCTGGAACCAAGGTATGTACTGTCCGTCTTGGTGCTTGTGCGGGGATTTTGTACGATGTGAGATGAGACACCGCACGAAACAGATCACTTCTTCTGTGTTTCAAACCCACAGCTGTGTCCACGTGACAAGAACTCGTCAAGTCTCAGCCACAGTGCACAATTACGTATGTTATGCTCAATCTTATCTTTGGCATAGATAAGCGTTTCAAACGCCAACACCGTGCTCGATGTTTGCTAGACATGCAGGCCATACACGCGTTTTTTCAACTTGCTGTTCCTTTTTTATATATTATTCACGAACTTTTGGGATCAGTATTTGACATTCCGATATATCAGTTGTCAAATAAAAACATCTCAATAGTTTGTTGGAGTTTATCCACAACGAAGTTATCCACTTATTTTATGACTGCAACAAGAGTGACATTTTTCATCAGCTTTCTTAGGTATTTCGTGAACTTTTCCTCAAGCAAATGGTTACTGTTCCTGGCAAGTGGCTGAATCGTTTTATTTATTGTTGTGCTGCTTGTGCTTCATTTGTTCAGCGGGCGGTAACCTCAACGTTCCACTTGGTTTCCTTCCGAAGTTGCTCCGCCGTCGTTGATCGACGTAAAGCAAGAGCAGATGTCACTACTTAGTCTCAGTGCACGTCTTAACTTTAAATAAAATCACATTCACATGTTTTAAGTTAGCTTGTTATATTTTCATTGAAAACGTACACGTTAAGGAGTGTACTGTAATTTAAAGCACGGTCCATTCGGTTATGTCCGTTTTCTGTAATTTAACGTGAACTACAACCGTGATTAGTCGCACATCACAGAAAGGACTTAATCTCTACTCGCTATGTTAACCTACATTTTCTTCAGTGCCCCCATGTTTATAATCATATCTACAGTGTCTATGGACTGCCAGCATCTGCATACATGTTCGATGCACCAGCGGTAGCAAACAGTGGACAGTCCGACCGCAAGTAGAATATGTGGCAAATGCACCGTCTATACGAGTGTTTGCTGTAAATTGCACATTAAGCTCAAGTTATGTATGATCTTTACAGTGCAAGTAAACATTGTTTTCGGGAAGACCTTACGCTGAAAGCCAAAGTGAAATTAATGTTGAAAACACACCAAAGCAAACGTGCGATCAAAAGTAGTGGCGTGGTCTGGAAACACGGTGCAATTCAAGTTGTATGGTTGTCTATGGAAACTGCTACTGCTAAATCCAGTGAAGGCACAAAACAGCAAAAATTCATTAAGCTGGTGTTAAACAAGTTATTAACACTGACAGAAATGGTTAATGATCATGATATCAGAAAAAACAGAGAGTGAAAGGGAATTTGCCTTTTGCTTTCCCCTAACACGGTAAAGGTCTACTAAAATAGATACTATATACGTAAGGCACCTCGCGTTTGTACTGAAGAATACGCAGTTCTACAAATAAAGAAATTCCTCGTTTTCACAAGCGTTTTCCTGCGCTCAGACATTAGCACTTTGAAAACCTTTACGAAGTTCAGTGATTATTGTGCGAGGAACCACTTTTCGCAATTATATGCTCAACGAAGTGCCTCGCAGCGATTATGACGTAGATTTATAATTTGAAATTACCGTATTTCCACAACATTGACACTTTTCCTCCGAGGTTATTCGAATTATATGGTATTTACTGATTTACAAGGTGCTAGCACACAAAAGAAGCAACATACATAAACGACATAATGCTGTTCTTACTGACACTACTTACGTTCATCAGACATAAGATTGTAATCGAGTTTTGTGTGAGATCTCCGCCGTTTACCCTGTGAAACAAAATACCACACAAAATAAAATAAATTCTTCATCAGTTACCCCTGTTTCTAAAGGTAAGCAGCAGTGACGTACTGTACGCTGGCCATTCTGTTGGGCCAGTGTTCCCTCTAAGAAAATTTTGCAGTGAGCAAATATTTGTTTTAGCGCCCATACAATTGCGCAACCATGTGAACACACAACTAGTGAAACGTTTTAAGCAGTAAAAGGTCTATGCGATATACACGACATGACATAGGAATGTTGCAAGTGTGCGAAAATGGGATTTCACTGTGCATATGGTCTGGTGGTGCTGCGCATTTGCGCAGCTTACAGGGAATAATGCTGATGGAACTTTTATTGATGATGTGATAGATGACATAAGATGGTCATTTTTTCTTAGTGTGCGCTGTTCGTGACGTAACGGTTTGACGTTTCAGCATTTCCAAAATAATTTTGGCGGAGTTTGATGATACAACATGCATAACCCGTGGTTTATCACAAAAAAATGATCTAAATCACAAAAAAATTTGATCCATAATCACAGAAGGAAATAATTTCAAGCTGGAATGCATGCAACAGTTCAGAACTAAAAGCAATATAACTTTAAGTAGTTAGAGTTGTACAGTACAACATAAACTGGATCTAAATTCTAAAAGTTTTAATCATCCAAGAAGTTGTTAAAACATGATTATTATAAACCACTGGTAACAATCAGTCACCCTTCAGCCATGGGCGTCAGAAGGTTTTTTTCCCCTTTTTCCAGGGGAGGGCCGCTTGTGGATTTTTCCAAAAAAATTCTACGGGGGGCCAAAAGTGATGAAATTTAGTTTTTCCCTCTCGAAACCAAGAAAAAAAACTTTTTTGCTAAAGATTTCAAAATCCAGGGGGGCCAAGGCCCCTCCTTGACCACTCTTCCGGCGCCCATGCCTTCAGCTATTCTGGAACATACAGCTCCAGATCAGACTTGCACAACATACGGCTCGGGAGAACTTTCTCAATTGCAAAAAATATTGTGCAACAGCCCGAATTCTTTCCAGAATTTCTTTCAAACTACAACGAAATCTCGGAAGCGCGCTCGTTGGTACAAAATCGGGTCGCCTTCAATGGTTGCTAGTCACATTTCTGCACTTCACTGTTGCGTAACAAGCCAGTTCCATTTCTATTGTTGCGCAACGTACGTAGCGCATCCTTCCTCTAGCAACGGTTGGCTGCAGTATCAAGTATTTCGCATTGTAGGCTGCGTTCAAAAAATAATTTGCTTTGTTCGTTACTATGAGTGAAAAGAAAAAGAGAAAAATAGAACTGAACATAGGACTTTCACCGCTGTTTGGACGAATAAGTGGTGATCTGTTACTCACAAAAACAAAATTGTGTCTCTTGAAACCATTTCCATCACAAAGGAGTAAATTGAAGAGGCTTTTTGAAACTAAACTAAGCATCTAGTCTGGCTCACTTGGATTCTAATGAAAAGTGTATGAAAGCAGAAAACTTGATACAAGCACGCGGTAAGGAAAAGCATTTTAAGGCAGTAAAGCCGGAAAGTGAAACAGCTACTAAGGTCAGCTTTCAGATTCAAGTGATGTAGATGGTGCTGGGAAATATTTTGTAGATGGAGAATTTATGAAAAAACGTATGTTGCTCGATGTTTCAGAAATTTGTCCAGAAAAGACAAGAATGTTTGAAAATATTACCCTCTCGCATATGACCGTATATAGAGAAGAATTGCTGACATTGTTGCCATCTTAAATGATCAGCTACAGCAGAAGGCAAAATAATTCAGCTTTTTCTCTTCTGCGATGGATGAAGCACGGATTGCAAAGATACGGCTCAGCTGCTTCTGTTTATTGTAATAAAATTAAGGCTTTTCAAATGTCAGTTGTCGAAAGGCAAAATGGTTCACTTTCCTGCCGGCGCACAACACATCTCGCAGCAAGCGCATGCTGAATTGAATGGTAAATATGCGAAGCAAATCGAAACGCTGAGAGCAAACTATGAGAGAAGACTGACTCTGTGTGAAGACGAAGAAGTTAGGTCCGTCGCCAGGATTTCGCAGCAGGGGGGGACGAAAACCACAAGGGGGGGCACATTTTTTAAATACTATCTTGGATGCATGCAGCAACCGGGGGGCCAAACATGAAATGGGGGCACATATTTTAAATAGGGAGGAACGGGCACCACTGGCCCCCCCGCTGTCGACGACCCGGGAAGAAGTTGTGTTTAAACTGGTGGAAGATCCGTTTTCAGTTGATCCAGCACAGGTTTCCACAGAATTGCAATTGAACTTATTGATCTTCTAGCTTCGTCCGTTTGTAAACGAAGCACCGAGGAAGCACCTTGCACACCTTCGACTCAAGGCTGAACAAAGAAAAGTAAAAAAATCTTATCCAAGTTGCAGTGAAAATGTTTAGCATTTTTGGAAGCACTTATTTATGCGAACAAACTTTCTCCATCATGAACATTAATAAAAGCAAGCAGCGTTCGTCTCTGACTGATTGTCGATCTGAAAAATATTTGTAAAGTAGCGGCTTCTAGTTTGTCACCTGACTACGAAGAAGTTGTCGCCGAAAAGCGATGGAGATGCAACGTTTCTCATTGAATATTAATTTATCGTGTCACTTTTTTTAAACGATGCTTGTAATGCTAAAGGCTAGGCAGCACAGTGGCTGATCGACTTTTTGTGAGTTTTGCTACCAACGTCTTTTGTTTTTCATCGGTTGGCACTTGCGCAAAGAAACCCAGACCAACCGAACATGGTGGCTCATAATATTACAGTATGATCATTACTGTCACATCCGTGGATGTCGGCAGAGTTAGGTGGAGGGGTCTTGTCCACGCTGGATTAAAGTTTGATATTTTCCTATTATTTTTTAGTAGAGAAATGCTTTTCTCTTAGTTTTTGGTTGGTAAAATGACATTTCACCACTGTTAACCCCCCCCCTAGAAAAATAATTTTGGCCACCACCTGGAAAAATCCTCTACTGTCTCCACCCTCGATAAATTCCTTCTGATGCGCCTGATCACATTATCAAAGCCGGTTTTACAAAACCGCTGCGTTTATCTTCATTTTCTTAGTGCCTTTGCGTTCTATTCTCACGCTGTTGTTCGAATTGTGTTGCATAAAATCCAAACAACTGCCGTGCGGTTTGGATATTCATCGTACGCGACAGCGGTGTTAGGAAGGGCTGTGTTGCGACACTAAGTAGAACCGATGATATGAGTCGATTAGACCGATTTATCTCATCAGGCTACGAGCGTGACGGAGTCTGCGCATAAATAAGCCTTGTGTTGCAGATTAGAAAAATTTTGAAGAGTGCTCTCAAGCGCTGAACCAGAACGCCAGCTATTATGGGTGATTACCATGAAGTGTGACACTGATATTGAGAAGTATTGCCGATGCGCTACAGCAACGCGAACATACAGAAGATTCATAATTCTTTTAACAAACTTCGGTAACAATAGCACCATTGTTAATTGCGTACACGCAATTTTCATAACTTTCTGTTAAACGCAGTTTTTAATTTGGCTTGAAATAGACTTTTGGGGCCCGCGGCAAATTTGCGTTGATCAATTTGACCTTCATGCTTCTGGGTTTGTGCAGGCCTGGTGAAAAATGATCCGTAGGCGGCAACACACAACCACCACGCTTTCAATATTTGTTGCGGAGCTGCAGTGTTTCAACTCATCCCACGGTCCAACTCAGCTTACCTCACCTTACGCTTATCTCTGTAGCAAGTCAGTATTTAAATTCATAATCTGTTTTTTTTTCGGTCATAGATCGTAATTTTTTTGAAACGAAAAAGAATTAAGTCATTTCGGTCAGAATGTCTGAAAATATAGGCTAATAAACACTTTTAAGGCGAGTTTTTATACAACTATGAGACAAATGACCGAAATGTCTCAGAAAAAAATGACCGTAATGTTTCAGCGAAAAAAAACAGCTCCTAATGCATCACTTGCAACAAGTAAAGCAACCGTTTCTTTGCTCTCCTCGAGCTAAGAGCTTTGGTCGCGTTACTGACTGCTGTACTGAGTAACTTGATACTCACGAGCAAGCGTGATTATTACGTCACAGTCGGGTGTTCGAACACCTTGTCATTGTGAAACCGCATTCTACTGTGAAAAATACAGCCACAAATTTGTGAATATTCTTTTCACAGTAAGAACCTACAGTAACTCCGTGCATTGATTAACAAAGTGCATGCTATTACTCTGCCTATTTTTGCTCCACTCTTTGTTGATTTTAGCCCAAACATTCACCGAGGTGAATAAGTTTTGGTCTAACAGTGAACGTCTCGTTGCATTCGCTTGTGTTGCGTCACAACAAAGGAAAAATAAGCTTTGCAGTTGCTGAGAGCGACTTGTCGGATCAACGGCCTCTAACAGGATTTCCAACTTTTATGTGGACAGGGTGCAAAATACGAAGGAAAACGTCTTCGTTTGGGCACAAGTAGTGGATTTGGGCATTTTTTCTGCAGGTTACACAAAATCAAGTGGTGTGCACTAACCTAAGGATCTCGTGTCGAAACTTCCAGTCAAAACGCACGACGTCAGCAAAGCGTTTGCCTGCCTGCTGCGCTAATTCCTCTTGCAAACTAGCGTTTTATCACAGCATGTCGGCAAATCGCTCAATGTTGCTGGATATGCGATTGTGAGCAGTTATGTTTGGCTGTAGAGGATGTTGGTGAAACGTTTGTATGGAAGAAAACAAAATGCGGCAGAATCGCGGCAATCATTGCAGTTGGTGCGCTGCTGCTGATGCAATTGCTTTTCAGAGTTTGTTCGAATGTGAAAACCAACTCAGGTTTGAACAAGATTCTTTAAATTCAGATCTTTAACTATTATTTAATAATGCAAAGGACAAATGAAACTTTTTATATTTGTTGCCCTAAACCAGTGATTCTCAACGTGGTCCAGGTGGACGACCGGTGGTCCACCTGGAATTTCTAATAGCTGACAGGACTTTTGTTAAGTACTGAGATTGAACATGCCGTTAACTTCACTGACCTGTGTGCAATTCAGTTTCGATTTGGGTTTTTTGTCATATACCAATTTTTTAAATGACCGAAAAAAATTAAGTCAATTCAGTCATAATGTCCGAAAATATAAATTAGTGAATATTGTTACGGCCAGTCTTAATACAATTTATGTGGCAAATGACTGAAATGTCTCAACGAAAAAAACAGATTTCGACTAGTTGTTCATGAGGTGTCAGCATAGCAAGTGGTCCATCGGATATTTTTTTAAAGATGGTCCATGGGCCAGAAAATGTTGAGAACCACTACTCTAAACAAAACCTTGATATCCAGATATAGCGTAATGGGTTGAACTGAGAATTCCAGTGTGCACCAGAAAATTCCGATTAAGTTTGCGCTTGCTTCTCCTGCAGCGCAAGCGCAGTGCTTCCCATCCTTCTGCCACTAACGGACCCCTGAGTACATGATTTTTCGCGCAGACTCTTCGCCGACACATTACTTCGTTTAAGAAAATGCACTAGACTGTAAGCCTAATATTGCAGGGAAATTCTGACGTCAAATTTAATATTAGTGAATGGGAGCCATCTTCATGCGCCAGTAGTCTCCTTAACTTGTACCAAAGTATGTTTGACCAGTGCTATCATGTAAAAGGTAGAACCACAGACCATGTGGTTCACTTTCGCAAACCCCCAGGGTCTTCTGGCCCCAGGTTGGGATCCACTGCTCTAACCATGCACTCGATTCCGTGTTTCAAGCTGTCAAAACTTTTTGTCAAGCCAGACTTTATCCAAACCTTTGCAAAAACGTTTCCGGCAGCACCAAACACGGAAGAGTACATTTCTGAAACGCGTCGCTGAGTTAATACGACGTTTATGAAAAGCCCCCCCCCACTTATCTGAGAATGTGATCGGTTTACTTGAGGAAAGAGTAACACGAATTGCAGCAAGAAATTTGTACCTCTTTAATTTACACTTACGTTCTATAGGCACTTGGGTACTAGTAACCTGTAATCGGAAAAAGTTCACTTAATAAAATTGATTGAGAGATAGCATGAACATATAGTCTGTCAATGTGATAACACCAGCGGTGCTTACATAGCTCCGGCTTTTAGGTGGGATGTGTGAAAGAGTTTTGGTATGAAATCTGGTTATCCGCAAAATTAAAACAATTCTTGCATAAGTCAACGTGTCTTGTAAAGATGGCAAATTGAAAAAATGAAAAATATTGGTCTGCTCTGCAAATTCTCGATTAATAAATGGTTTCAATAAGTTGTGAACTCAAATGACTCCAGTCTGTTTGCCGTCTTGTGATGAAAGCGACTAAAGAAAACAGTTTTATGCATCGACAAATATGAGTAAACTATAGTACACTTGAAACAGCAGTCAAGTGTCACAGTACTTGGCAGGGAAGACGCGACTGTTGTCCAGTCGCCGGGAACGTGCTTAGCGCTTATCAACACTTTGAACAAAAACCACATGCGACAGCAGTGGTTGGCACCGCCTTTAATTGCATGTGTAACTTGTTCTGAGACAAAACCATTATGGTTTGCGCAAAATACCCGCGAGGCAAGCTTTTCCAATCTCTAAGTGTCTAATTAAAGAAATTGTAATGTATCTCATAGGAAGCTCACGTTGTAATTACGTCGGGTAGTCCGACTCTGTTCTTTCACAACCGGTTTATTACCTCATTTTTAATGCCATGCAATACGTTCAACAGCGATTCTCGCAAATCAGCCTTGCAAACTGTCAAGCCATGCTTGTAAAGTCATTTAGCCTTGTAAATCCGTTCATCTGTCGGTGATGTTCATAACTCTGATTAGGGTGTTAAACAAACTCACTTACCTCTACACATATCGTCAGCGCAACCAGAGCAATCACGATTCCTGCAAGAACGTGATATTTCATAATCTTAAATTTTTTACTTTGGAGACCACGATTCCAGTCGACCACACCAGTTGTCCAGTTGTTACTTCCTGCCCTATATGTGTTCCGCTAACTATATTAAAGACAAATACCATTAGAGAGTAAATTTTCCTCAAAAAAATTAGCACTACCTTTAGTAGTAAGTTATCTACGCACAACCTACTGTATGTTGTTCAGAGCATTAGCAACATGGGCAGCAAGTATTGTAGCAATTTTAAGTTCTCTTGCAAAGTTAGAAAGAGTTGAACTTTGAACAATCTGCAAAGAAGGTAGGCGGAAGTTTTCTTCAAATTTAATATCTGACCATTAAAACCGTGCTGGCATCGCTTTCTAAAAACTATTCTAGTTTGTATTGTGGGTGTGTGGAGCAAAAAAATGGGTATTTTCCTTCAAAAACAACACTAAAAGTTTTCAAATCCGAAACTGTCAATAGCACTGTACACCAGCAGTTGGTCATTGTGACGTAACAGCCGCCATATCTTACATTCAGGCATTATTCATCAGCTTTTTTAAAACTTTAAAAACGATTCCTGAAACTTCAGGCCTACCAATGTCCATAAATGTTAGGTGTGTTCAACTCGAAATACGGATATGTGCCAAAGCTTTTCATATAATCTAGTCCCGTGCCATTGCTGGCATTTTAACACGAACTTCCTTGTTACAGAACGATAACGAAAAGACGTCGAATCAAAGAGCAACACCGCAATAGGCTACTTAGTTCAGCTCAGTTTCGTTTACACCCGGGTTTTGCACTCCTTCCGGGAGTGTCACGAGCCTGCGGGCGCCACCACCGCACCTGCCTGCGCCGTGGGTCACGCGGCTGCTTACTTCTGAATTCTGACGACAATCATTCGTGTGTCAATAAACGTGCTGGTTTGTACGATTACGGCATAAAAGCGAATTGTGATTTACGCAATATTTAAAAATCCTCCCTTACCCAAACCTGACCACATGAGTGCCATTGTCGAACATCTAAGGCAGGGGTGACGAACATATTTGCTATCGCAAGACACGTTGTCAGTTACCGCTGGGTAAGCGGGCCGCACAACTTTTTTCGGGCTATCAGCTTTTGATATCGCATCGCAAAGATTAGAAGCGGGTCAAAGAAAGTTCAAGACTGCTGGGCTGGCCTGAATG
>Ga0210059_1002458_pt1 | contig 29006 bp, 15 predicted proteins | sample Ectturendosymbi2_FD_188042 | JGI IMG/M metagenome (GOLD analysis project Ga0210059, IMG submission 188042) | Ecteinascidia turbinata endosymbiont from Florida, USA - Sample 2 (SPAdes) (version 2) | ecosystem: Host-associated > Tunicates > Ascidians > Unclassified | place: Key West, Florida...
CCAGTGGTGTGTGTTGTCCAGTGGTGTGTGTTGTCCAGTGGTGTGTGTTGTCCAGTGGTGTGTGTTGTCCAGTGGTGTGTGTTGTCCAGTGGTGTGTGTTGTGCAGTTGTGTGTGTTGTGCAGTGGTGTGTGTTGTGCAGTTGTGTGCACAAGTTGTGGCACTGCAAAGAATTTAAGGCCAAACTATTGAAAGAAAGGAACGACTTTGTTTGGTCACAAACACTGTGCTTCCGATGCTTACAATCTAGGCATCTGAGCCGAGAGTGTCGATCCAACCTTCGGTGTAAAATTTGTGGAGAAATGTCCCACAACACCTTGTTGCACCGTGACAATAATTTCAGTAACGTGAGATCTGAAAATAAAAAAATGACGAAACAAGTGAGCAGGCTCTTGTGGCTAGTGGGACTTACAAACAATCTGTCGAAGGAACCAAATTGCATAAAGTGGTTTCAGAAAAAGTGTGGACAACAGACCCAGCAAATTACGTCTTAACGTATTGTTTTCTTGGTGAGGGGAGTGAGGCCAGTGTTGAGTTTGCGTTGCAATCTCAACATGAAACAATTTTAGACTCCAAAATACAGTCAAGAAGTGACTTCAACGACTGGGAAACGAGTCAAGAAGAAGACCTTGAAGTTTAATGTCATTTATTGTGGACAATTGTGATTTGGACAAGCACTGGGAAAACAAAATTTTACTCCAAACTTTTTTGTCCGAGGGCCACACAAGCTATTACACAACAGTTCGAGGGCCGGACATGTTCCGCAATGTGATTGTTTCGGGATGTGTTACATTCTACCAAATCAACAAATTTTTCGTCTATAATATATATATTAATTTTTCATTATCAGGAAAACGTCTTCGCGGGCCGGACGAAAGGCTTCGCGGGCCGGATCTGGCCAACGGGCCGTAGTTTGGAGACCCCTGCCATAGGGTATTCCCCTACTAACCACGTGACTCATGACATCAAGATTAGTTCGAGTGCTGAGAATAAAGGAATTTGTCCTTTGATTGCATTTTATTATATTAAATGGGGAAGTCCCTACCAATGACGTCACACAGTACGCCATTCTGCTGAACCCATAAATACTGTCTCAGTTGCGTCGGAGAGTTTAGTTGAGCAATGGGCATCCCAAGCTGAACACCTAAAACAGCTGTGGGCTAACCAAGCTGAATTAGTCTAAACTTGCTAACCGAAAGACTAAACCTTAACCATGAAATTATAGCCTAGTAGCTTGTTTTATCCCTGATGCCTATTGTAATTCGTATCACTCTCTCCTCCATTAAAATTCATTATTAAAACCCCTGAACTCATGTTATAACCCCTGTTTATGTTAATAATGTGCATTTGTGATGCATGTAAAAGTAACTGCGCATTTGCTTGAAGCTATATAAATCACACCATGAGTGAATATAATACTTTCTTGTATTTACCTGCTCGAGCGAAACGGGCGGGTCTGATTTGCTTCATTGTAATTTCGGGCGCGCCTTGAATAGTCTTCGTTAAATTACCAGTTTTCTTGGGGGGCTATTCTAAAATGCAGGCATCAACTGCCTATAACACCAGTGTGTGTACAAAGGCCTTATCCCGACGACTTGGGGCGAAGTTAGCAAATTCTAAAATGCACATGAGTACACATAACGCTGTAACTAACGTAGACCTTGCGCTGCCAGAGATTCAAATTCAAGGAGTGAACGAACCTGACGTGTTCCTGATTAAGAAATACAAATAATTATTGACGTAAACTCGAGCATTCCTAATAAGAGGTTGGCAGAAGCCTACCTGCATTTGCTAGACTTGACCTTTCCAGAATTGCCGGATGGTCGTGTCGAGTCGCTTACAGGGCAAAATGTGCAAAACGTTTTCCACTTTAGCGAATGGCGATATGGTGAAAGCAGTGCACCATTTGGATATCACACTGCCCTTGGTTGGGCGTTGTGGGATATTGATCATTGCAAACATAAGGACTCTGAAAACACTGAAAATGTGCGGATTAATTTTCCTTGAGCCGCATGATCCAGCAGTGAAATCTTGCGAAAATGTGTTGAAAATTCTGTCTCAAGATTTCCACGATATTGATTTGCCGCAATTGCCGTGCATGTGCAGGGATCACAAAAGAGCATTGGCAATAATGGAGGAGTCACTTAAAAAGGTAAATGGGCATTACCAGGTTGCCTTGCCCTGGAAAAACGACTCTCCGAATTTGTCCCGAAATCGTTAGATGGCTGAAAGGCGACTGAGAGTCCTGCAAAAAGAAATTGCTGGCCAGTCCTGCCTTGTGTGAACAATATTGTGAAAAATTGTCCGACTACGTCGAGAATGGTTAAGCAAGTATTGTGCCGGCTGACACGCCTTCTGTCAGAGGTAAAAACTTTTGTATTCTTAATTTTTGTACGTCAGTTCTTACGAAGTTTCGTGTTGTCTTCGATTGCAGCGCAAAGTTTGATGATGTTTCACTCAACGATGAGCTTTTACATGGCCCGGATATAGTGACTTGCTTCCTTGGTGTTCTCGTTTTCGCAGAGTTGTCCATGGGGCATATTTATCTGTCCCATCCCATAGCAATTTATGCCTGTCCCGTCCCATGGGATTCCCATTACATTATTATAATATTAATATGGAAAACAATTCAATTAAAATTATAAAATTTATGAAAGTTTAGGTTTAGTATCTACTAAATAGGACTACATGTACAAAGAGACATGCAAAACGACAAAGTTTATTGACTTTAAAATTCAGAAGTATAGTCACGTGTGACAATTCAGTAACATTCTGACACTCTCATTCTATTTCTGAGGCTCGTCGGAAATACAAATGTGTGCGGTCCCATCCCATTCCCATAGGAATGACATTCCCATGGACAAGCCTGCGTTTTCGACAGGAACCCATCGCCGTGGTGGGCGACGTCAAAAGTTGTTTCCATCAAGTGTTCGTAGATGAGAACGACCGTGACGCGTTCAGGTTTTTGTGGTTTCCAAATAACGATCTGGAGCAACCTCCTGCTGGCTACCGCATGAATGTGCTCATTTTTGGAGCTACGTCTTCCCCATCGATTGCAGCTTTCAAACTTCGCAGGACAGCGCTCGACAACAAGACCGGAGCCAATCTTGCGACTGCGGAAACAGTGCTCAAAAACATATGTGGATGACTTATGGAAATCCTGTGCTTCTGCTGAACAGGCCATAAGCCTTGTAGATCAACTTCGTCGCTTGTTAAGTAGTGGTGGTTTTCGAATAACGAAGTTTCTCTCCAAAAACAAGCAGGTTTTAGATTCTATCCCACCAGTGGATCATGCAGCAGCGATAGATGATCGTCAGCTACCCACTCATAAGACACTTGGTGTCTTCTGGAATGCTGAGACGGATCAATCGGAAGTAAAAATCGACGTCCAGCAAAAATCGTGCACTAGGCGCGGAGTTTTGTCAATGATTGGCCAGTTTACGACCCACTCGGGATCTCGAGCCCTATTCTGTTGCCTGCTAGGAGAGTTCTGCAAGCGACATGCCGATTGGGACTCCCCTGGGATGAGCCTTTCTCCGTCCGGGGGGTGGGCGGGGGAGAATGGGATAGGTTTATGCAGGCACTCCCCAGTTGGAGGCATTGTCTCTTGCTAGAAGGTTTACAGCTTTTGGAAAGAAGGTAAAGTGTATTGAATTGCATGTGTTTTGTGATGCTTTGTCCCATGGTTATGGAGCGTGAGCTTATGTTCGTGTTGTTTATGAGGACTATGTGCGATGTTCACTTGTTTATTGGTAAAAGTAGGGCCGCCCCATTGAAACCTGTGACTATACCCAGATTGGAGTTAACTGCTGCTGTTTTGTGGAACAGATCTTATGGCCCCCATCCTTGTTAGAATTGGACGAATCGAGGTGAAACGCTACGTGCGCATCTTCAACTGCCTCGCGATACGAGCTGTACATTTTGAAGTGGTGCAATCTCTTGACGCAAGTGCTTTCATTCAAGCCCTCAGGCGCTTCTGCAACAGAAGAAATGCTCGTGTACGTCGCATTTATTCGGATACCGGTGTCAATTTTCCTTCCGGGAGTGCTGTGAATTAAACTGCTGTACTCCAGTTGTTCACTTGTTGTGAACCAGAGGTTTGTAGTTGCTGTGTGATTCCAGCCAGGTTTATTAGCTAGGGCAGTTCAGGTGGATTCACGGTTTCATACGGTGTAGACGGGCTGTGCGATCCGTAGTTCTGAAAACCCGCTCCGTGTAAAAACTCAGCCTTTCCCCAACCCTCTGCAATTCAAATATGTTAGAAACACAATAATTTGCTAAACCTGCAGCTTTTTATGTATATGTATTACCATCAACATGCAATTATTTCCTGTTCTTTGATGCTGTTCTTTTTCCACTTGTTGCATTTGTGTTATTTCGTGAACTGAGATACAAAAATATGTGAATAAACCATACATGTGGTGAATAAACCATTATCTGTGGTGAATAAACCATGATCTGTGGTGAATAAACCATTATCTGTGGTGAACAAACAATTTTATCTGTTGTGAATAAACCATTATCTGTTGTGAATAAACCAAATCTGTTGTGAATAAACCACTATCTGTTGTGAATAAACCATCATCTGTGGTGAATAAACCATCATCTGTGGTGAATAGACCATCATCTGTGGTGAATAGACCATCATCTGTGGTGAATAAATCATTCTCTGTGGTGAATAAACCATTTTATCTGTGGTGAATAAACCATCATATGTGGTGAATAAACCATTATCTGTGGTGAAGAAATCATTATCTGTGGTGAATAAACCATTATCTGTGGTGAATAAGACATTATCTGTGGTGAATAAACCATTACCATCTGCTTCACACCAACAATGGACACTGAACCAAAGGACTTTCCAGCTTCTCACAGAAGCGCATTGATTGACGGAGTGTTACTGCTTATGAGCCAACTACAGCTACAACCAGCATTTCAACAAATCTTGAGGTATTGGAATATAACTGGGAATACAACCAGTGGTTTCCACTGTTAGTTTTAATTGCTTGGTAGCAATGGGCGATAGGCTGAAGTCTGGATTTTCTGCTTGTCCATGCGGCTGAGGTAAGCCAGTGGGGTAGCCAGCCGAAAATTTTCTTTGGGGGGGGGCAAACAATTTGGGCAAGCACAAATATTTGACTTCAGGTGAGCAATAGTATTTTTGTTTGGGACACCGCTTCTCAAAGCACAAAATAAGTACAAATGTTAAAAATTTTGGGGGTGCGCATGGTCCCTGGCCCCCCTGACTATGCCTATGGTGAGAGCTCCTGGATCGATCATCAAGTCTTTCAGTTGAGAGGTGGACACTGTTCTAATGAGCTGTCAACATCGTCGAAATGAAGTTTAATAATTCGCTGAAACTGCATCGCGCTTCATCATAATGCATGTAATGACAAAATTCGAAGATATTCTTTGACAAAATAACAAAATGTTGTAAAAACTTCTCACAAATGGAAAACACAGAAAGTAGTGGAGATATTTTGTAGAAGGAACAAGAACTCCACACATGGAAATTGCTTCATATGCCAGTTGCACAGTTTGCACTTCATGCATGTGTGTACACACTTTTACCCAAGAAGTTAATGCTTACACACGAAGGTGAAATAAACACAACGGTTACCATGTTTTTGCACTGGCCGAGAAACAGTGGAGAGAGGAACGCCACTAACGTTGTAGCCACCCCAACAATCAGTGCTTCTGTTAATCTGAAAAAGACAAACAAATCCATTTCCAGTATCGCAAAAGGTCTACATCACGCCTTAACAGCCGTTCAAGCTGTAATACGATGAACAGTAAAGGATACATCGAGGCAACCAAACAAACTATGCAATCACCAGGACGACCAACCATCCAACCGTAATTTACAAAATCAGGTTCTGATTTCAATCTATTCGACAACCGTCACTGAAGTTCAGCTGAACACTGACGTATCAGCGTAACAGCGCTGTTCGAATCAATGACAACATATGCAACATTACTGTTGCTGGTTGGCAGAACATCATGTTTTGCGTCGTTACTAGTAGTATATGTGTGCATGAATAGACACAGCTATGAATAACTGAAAATGGGTGACAGAAGTTTTTGACGAAAAAAAAACACGGCAGTAAACAATTGCTCAAAAAACAATAGTCTCAACATAATCTTTTTACGGCCGTCACCACACACTCGCAAATTTGAAAATGTCAGATATGCAGTAATTTAGAAAATTCCGATTTTTGGCGATACTTCCGACCGTTTACACTAGAGCGCCAATCAAGGCCTCAAAATATGGGATTTTCGTCTGGATTATTCTTTATACAATTGGTGAATTGCCCCCTTGAAATTTTTCACAGGTCCCGATGACGTCATCGGGACCACCCCTGACGAAACTAGAAGACTTTTTGCATCTTTTAAGTGTTGGATTATCTCTCTTCAAGCTTTAACAATTGCCGAGTTGTGACTAAAAACGTCAGAGATACCGATGTGGTTCGCGTGGGCGCCGCAAGGACAGCAAGGACCACCGTGGGCGCCGCAAGGACAGCGTGGGCGCCGCAAGGACAGCAAGGACCACCGTGGGCACCGCAAGGACAGCAAGATCAATTGTTTCAACCAGACATGAAGCACGTGAAAAATTCCTTGCAGCAAAAACACTCCAGGAATCGGTTGCAGTAAACGGTGTTTAAACAAGTCGCTTCACCTTTTTCCAACAAAATTGCTTTATTACGATGTTTCAAGAAGTGAGGAAAACGCTCAGGTTAACTTCGCCCATGCCATTAACTGAAAAGGGTGGTGCGGCATGCATGTACTTTTTTGTGTTTGACGACACATCTAATCGCAAATGACATCTATGAAGATTTGTTCTAACTGCAGCGATTGCCTTCACCAGAAATAAGGAATTTATTGGACGAGCTTCGATTAGCGTTTTGGTACTGTGACTGGTTCCATAATTTTTGTTCTGAATGTTAACCGCAGCTCCCAAATCTAAATGTTAAAGAAAGTGCCAAACTACCGTTCTTTTCCAGGTTGTTGGTGCACAGCAATCGCCCAAACGCGCATGACGCGGTTGTGCATATCAGTGCTGAATGTCACAGTTTGAAAAATGAATGTCCCAAAACGGATTCTTCTGTGCTTCTTGTGCGCATATTCGATGAGGATGGAAAACAACTCCATAGATGTTTTGAGGCAGGCGCGCAACCAGGGGGCATCCCCCCCCCCGAAAATTTCAAGACGTTGCATTGCCATTTTGACATTTGCAGAAACTTTCAATGAATAAAGCTGAAATTTTACATTCTAATCATTTTTAAGAAGTCTTATTTGAATTTTGCTTTGTCCTACTGGTTAATTATTATTATTTCCTCACAAATTCATCTCAGAACAGGCCATGTGATCGAAAATTTCGAAAATGATTGGTATTTAACCAAAAACACGCTGGAATTGCCAAAACTTAGGCGATAGTTTAAAATGTTGGTTTTTCTACGGAATTTTTTATCCTTTTGTTCGTGTACCACTTTTTTCTGAGACAGGTTTCAATTTGGCCTCACGAAACTTCATAACATTAAGGTACTGTTGAACCATGCCAACTGCTGAAACTTTCAAAGTTATAAGAGAGATCTTGACATGTTGGTTGTTATTAAAAGAGTTTGTGACCATGTCAAACCGCTTGTTCTTCTACGACCTCTTGATTATTATCAAACAGTGATCCGTTTCGCTCCTAACAAAAATAATAATTAGTGATAGAAGTTCAAACACATGCATAGAAGAATAGGGCTACAACGAATGTGCTAAGCCAAGAGGAAAAGTTAGGCAGGTTTACCAGCACCTTATACATCTGCCACACTAAAGCCATGACTGTAGTTGAATACGGAACCAGTTGTTTGTATTATGCTACTGAATGTTACTCTGTCCTGATCGTTTGGTCTGCATCTTGATTAAAACTGAAAAGTTCTCATTTTCGGAAATGTTGCGAAGAGAACTTTATCTGTGACCGTTTGTGAAAAAGTTGTACCACGGTTGAATAAGCACGATGACGTCATCGAACGAAATTTCATGAAAATTCCCCCCCTGAAATGAATAGCTGGTTGCGCTTCTGTTTTGAGCTGTTTTTGCACTTTCATGAAGTTTAAAAAGAATGGTGTCTCTCGCTGTGTCCGCTCCATTTTAAAACAAGATGAAATTCCTTGCTTCTGATTTGCCACCAGTGTGACTTTTCGGACCGCGACGTATGATGCTGACGAATGAGCAATCTTACCATTATCAACCTTGGCGCTGTGAGTCATCCTCATGTGCCCGCATTAGTTCTGCTTATGTGCTGCCGTTGCACCCCGGGTGATCCAGTAAGTGGTGAAGAACTCTCTCAATGCAAATGTTTTCTTCTCGGTGCAGAAAAAAAGGACGGAACAAATTTTGTCTCATCAAAGCACGTGCCATCAAAGCACGTGCCATCAAAGCACGCGCCATCAAAGCACGCGCCATCAAAGCACGCGCCATCAAAGCACGCGCCATCAAAGCACGCGCCATCAAAGCACGCGCCATCAAAGCACGTGCCATCAAAGCACGTGTCATCAACAGCTTGGATCACTTCAGCACTAGACGGTTGCATGAAGGACCACTAATATGCACATATAGCAACTTCATATGATGATCGATTAGAGCCCCTGTCTGAAGCTTTCCAGTGTTCTATAGCACCAGTTTTTCTCATGCTTTCTCTCCAGTTTAGTGAAAAGATTTGCAGGATTTTCCCACATTTTGGACATACTGTCTACTGTGCAGTGATTGGGAATGTCACCTCATATTATATTCTTTCATCACAGCAACTGTTTGTTGACAGTAGTAAACACAAATGGTTTTCATTATTCTGTACGAAGAGATGCTTCCTCTCATTTTTCAAACACACTATTCACATCAAATTGCGGATTTGGGTTCCTTTGATTCATCCTAGAAGAGCAGCTATGTCCCACCCAAATGGCTCACTGAGCTAAAACGTTATGTCACTATCTTGACCAGGGCCGCACAATGAATGACATATTATTGAGGGCAGCACATTGAATGGCTTACTTTGAGTTAAGCAAACTAAATTTAGCTTAACCTAAAGCACTGAAAGCGTTCGAATCCTAACTGCAATGGTAACAGATGTGATAAAGTGGCACTGAGGACCACCTGCATCAAAAATGTCAAATTCAAGATTATCACAACAAGGACAGGTTGTCAGTATGTAGGATACTTTAACTACAGCGTAAGCCTAAACTGGGCCACACAAACCCTCAACTGGGCCGCAGGTTGGACATAGCTGTACCGGAGCAAGTGGCTGCTGAAACCAGAGATCCACTGAAAGAAACGGGAAGCTTATGGCGGCGGCATGTACGAACCAGCAAATAAACAATGCTATTACTTCGCTTTTTTCATTGAAAACAAGTCAGCATAGTTTGTCTCTTTCACTTGGTATAGGGGCAGACCGATGGACAGGATGAGTACGAAACTATAAATGTGTAGTCGGTAATCTTTGAAGTTCCTACAAGAGATATATTTTCTGTTTGTGTGGCCTTTCAGTGACTTCCGCACATTCTTAATGGTTTGTTGTTTGTAAGATTCAATAACATATTGTCATTGTCCACAGAAAAGACACCAAACTGCACGTCCTGTTGAATTTTGAAAGTACATGTGCTGCTTTGGAGCAAGGCGGACGGACTTTCGCCCAATGTTTGTTGTATTCAAGTCTCTTTAGAGAGAGCTCAACACAAATTGCACGGAATTCCTTAAGTACAAAATGCAAGCGTTTTTGCAAGTGAAATTTACGATGCACTTTCAACCAAAACAAACATTTGGTAGATTTTTTCAAAGCAGCAGTCCATGACAAAACGGAGATTCCCACTCCCTTACAAAGCAGAAAATAGTTACAAACCAAATCGAAAATGCTTTCAGAAATTTATTAAAGGCAAGCTTGAAAAAGTGATTTTTTTTTGCCGACACTGCACTGGAATTTAATGAACTTTTCGCAAAACAAGGTTTGTAACTTATATAATACATTTCGTGGAATTTTTCAGAAATTGTTTTGTAGAAGCTTAAAATATAAAGCTTTGAAGCTTTTCCAAATACCGGTATATTTTGTAAATTTTTCAGGAAGCTTACTTTAACCCTCCGTAATATATTTCTAAATATACAACAAAAAAACTGTATAATGTCTATGCCATAATGAATAAATGGTTACAGGCCGGATCCTTTATGGCTTTTTTCAATAAACCATTACAATAACTACACAATCTCCAGCACAAACCTCACAATTCTATGTCTTCTTGTTAAATATTTCAGACGAAAAAAGGTTATTTTTGTATTTACAGCATTGAATACCATCCCCAGTACTCCTCCAAATAATCCCATCAAAATGAAAATGAACAGATCGACAGCAGTCCACAAGTTGCACTGTTTGTCGTTGTCTGGACACTGAAAATTGACGACACTGTTAAACAGGTGTAACTCCAGCAGACCACATGGGCGTCGGAAAAGAGCGAGAGAGGGGGCCAAGCTCCCTCCCTGGAATTCGAAATATGATATTTTCCTGTGATTTCTTAGTAGAAAAATGTTTTTCTCTTAGTTTCGAGTTGGTACATTGAAATTTAACCATTATTGCCCCCCTGGAAAAAATCCTTCCGACACCCATGGCAGACCATTAAGTGAAAAGCACGAATCCAGGAGCATGCAATAGCTGCGTTGCTGCATCAAATGTTTACAAGAGCTAGACACCACATTATTACCTAATTTTTTCAGCACAACAGGCAATACATATTGTTTTAGAAAAGATGATATTAGCTCATTTGTTTTTATTCTAAAGTTTCAGTAATTACCTATGCGTCTATGAAATACTTCACAATGACAGAAAACAACAGCCTGTATTTAGTTCAATTGCAGCCATTTGTGTACCTTCAAAACTCCAAACGTAAGTAGACCACTTTGATAAAAGGAACCCCAAGCACCGTATTGAGAACCCGAAAGAAAAAAGTTAAGAGTGAAAGTTGATGTCATTGTGCAAAATAACTGCGAAGTAAGACATATCAGGTCAATAAATTTACTACTTAATTTACAAACAAGCAACAGCTACGAACTATACGCACCGTTTTCCAAGTCAAGCTTTGATTCCAAAACGAGCATCCTTCTTCTAAGCTAAACAGAACACCACCAATTGGGGCTCCAAACGCGGCAGCAACCCCGGCAGCCGCCCCAGCGCTAACGAAGTCCCGTTTGTCCCTGAGAAACATTACTGTTTGCTTCACGAAACTGAAATTGGCAACACCAACATTAAACTTTAAAAAAAAACTTCACGAACCCTTTGAAACACATCTTAATGTTTCTACTGCTTGACTTACCGATCAGATCGAAAGTAAGGCATTTTTAGTTTTAGTTTCGTAAATGTAAGACTTTCAAATTGTGGTATCCCTGCCCCAATCACCCCGCCACTGTGGATCATCGGTCCTTCCTTTCCAACCAACAGTCCTATTAATAAAATAAAGACAGGCTTGAGCAGCGATGAACTTCTACGACACGGTCTGCACTTCAAACAAAGTTCAACTCGCTTCAAAAGATCCTTTAACTTAAACTTACTTCAAAAGATTCTTTAATTTAACTCGTCCTTCCAGAAATACAAGACATTTTCAGCTCATAGCAGAACAATTCAATAAAACCAGCAATAAGTTATTGTTCAACAAAACAGAAAATCTAACAAGATCGCAGTTGAATCATCATTAAGCAAAATACCATACATCTGCGGTCTGCACCACAGCATCCCAGAATACAGCTGCTTTGGCCACCACATACCAAAGACCCCTTACCTCCTGACACACTGAACAACACTCCAACAGCTTTGCAAAGGAGTGTCTTTAATCTTCCAACATTCCTAACTTTCACTCCATTTAAATAACATTTAATTTCTGGAATTCCAGAGCCAGCTGCAAGAGGCTTTAAGTGAAACATACAATAAACTTATAAAAAGTCTTAAGGCTAACTTCTCAGACGATGTAATAGCAATTATAGAAACAAGGACCACCTACAACAGTTAATATTTTGTGAAACGAATAGTAAACACAATCAGTGCAACAGCAACAGTCTTGAAAATGTTACTTCGATCCATAATATCAGCATTAAGTCTCCACAAAGGTGACACAGTCGTATCGATTAGGAAATTCGTTTAATAGGAAAACTGTTCAATATTGTGGGCCTTACAAATCGTGGCATATCGCTGCCAGCTCTTAGAAAATTTCAAATTTTGTCTTATGATGAACAAAAGGAACAAGGAAAGAAAACTATGATGAACGAGAGAGACTTCTTTTGACTTGATGTCGTGTCTTCTTATCTAGGAGTAACTAGTCTCCACAAAGGCGATGCAGTTGAACCTACCAGCAAATTATTTTGTAAGAACAAAATCGATTTCACGTAAAATTATGCATCCTCAGCCCTTAAACTTGCAAGCAAAGCTTATGGGTGAAATGCTAAAAGGCTAAAGTAAGAGCGAGTAAACAAACAAACCCAAGACTGAAATAAATAAATCAAAACGACAGCTGCAGCAGAAGCATATTCCAACTTCGGTAACAAAAGATCTGGCACAGACCACATTAAATGGTCAAGCACGTCACACATGGTCCAGTGTCAGCAGGTTCCAAACCCAAAAAACTAAAACTGTTCATTTAGTAAGAGCTACAATCAGGATTCCTATGCAATTTTGATTATAATTTTCCAGACACTTTCACGACATTTTCCTGACTTTCTGCAGACTTTTTCTAGACTTAACTTTGCCGAATGATTTACCCAACTGAAATATATAGAATCTACTATAATATTTATAGGGCACTATAATATTTAACACGATATAAGTTAAATTACATCAACATTGAATAAAATATTATGAAGATGTATGTCAAAAGATCAAGTATGAAAAATTATTTTCTATTTCCACACTAACAGACCAAAAAGATTTTTCCAGGCTGGAAATGACCAAAATTTTTTCAATACTTTAAGACTTCATAAGAACCCTATACAATTTTTAACAAACCTCTGTTTGAAGTAATTTGGGCATATGGCAGAAAATGTTGGTTAAGCTCTATTTCATTTGGGAATTGCCACACTTTTGCTTATATATCCTATTTCTGTTGGCGGTGCTTCCCTAGCTTGGTGCCAAGCAGATGTTAAGCATTTGACTTGCTCATTGAGGTCTGTGATGGTTGTCACATAATATCTGCACCCAGTTTTGGCCAAGATGTGCTTAATTCAAAATGGGGTTTGTTTAACTCAAAGACAACATTGCAACATAGGCAATGACTTTCACATATCTAAAGGAAAACAAATATACAGCAATGCCATCTGCACACATGGCCCCTAATCATGCTTGAGCTCCACAACTACAGTTAGACTCTGAATATGCCTTTCAAAGAAATGCCAAAATATTTCTTGTTCTAAAAATTGTATGGCATGCTTAGAAACAACATTCCACTTAGGAAATTGATTAAAAAAGTTAATATTGATCTACGTAATCACATCACTCCTCATGTCTTGATTTAAACAGCACATTTTGCAACACGCAGAATCAACACAGTTGTTAAACACCTACACTTACTTCCCCATAAACAACAAGCAATGCAGCTGTTCCCACAAACAAGATATTGAATGAAAGCAACACAAGCAGAGATTCAGGTACAGCCGTTCCCTGTGGATAGCTTTGCATAACTATACAAACACAATTTAAATGGTTAAAATCGAGGCAAGTTCACAACAGGTGAAACGAAACACAAGTGCTGCACATATGTTTTGCCCACAATATGCATCACTTTTTCTAAGTATTGAATTTCTTGCCGATTTAAAAACTTATTTAGAAACACATGTATAAAGACATGTTTTATAATGCATAAATGCATTGCTTCAAAAACTTGACTTTTTCTTTTAGTCAGACACGAAACTTTAAAGAAAATTTTCCAACTGCTTAGAGTTGCTGTTCCATCCATCACACCATTACAGCATTGCACAATATTTTTTTGGATCAATGAAACTATTATCAAAGAAGCTCAAATAAGTGTCAAAATTGCTTGATTACAGAAATAGGTAAAATTGAAATGAACAGTTGGCATCATGAAAGCAATTCAAAATAAAATATATCTCTACTTTACATCAGAATCATTTAACTCATTAAGAGCAAGGGGAACAGCCAACAGAGGTTGTTGAACATACGTTTACCACAATCTAAACCAGACCAATACTGTAGTAGTATTGACAATAAGTGTAATTCACTGACTTTAGCCATATTATATATAGAATTTAGAATTTTTGCACAAGTAACACATGATTATTGTTAACTAGTTATAGTCATTTGAATATCACAGTGTCAGGTTTCAAACTACACATTTGTGTATACCTTGATTACTGTTTTTGTATTTCACCAAAGTACTACAACATCTGTGTAGTTCTCTGTTTACTGTTGGTGGAATTCACATAGATCACACACAAAGTATTGGGTTTCTGCCCCTTGAACATAAGAAAATGCTGTTTTTTCGCAAGTTGGTTTGAAGTCAATAACAAGGAGTTGCACAAGGGAAATAAGGAATAGAACTGAGGTTTGCAATAAAACTGTGCACTCTGCATTACAAGGAGTCGATGTTCATCATTACTCAAAGCATACAAACATAGCAATAATATGCAGTGAGAAGTCCGCATGCAATTTAAAACTTCTACATTCAACTGACCCACTTTTCGTAACAGTAGACAGCTTGAAATGCATTAGGAGTTTAATGATGCTGTCAATGAAAAAAGCAACCTGCAAAGCAATCAACAAATGCTTCACTTGCATCCTTGTCCAATAAGAAATTGAAGAACAAGCAAAATAATCTAAAATAGCTAACGCAAAGTTTTGTGTTGATGAAAGCTCACTACTGGCAGCATTCTCTTAATTGCAGCACCCTTTCAAAATTACAGTAATCTACAACCAATTCAAATTTCAAAACTGATCCTGCAATATATACAACTAGCATCTGCTTGCACAATGTTGAAATGTAACTTCATAAACCATTTTTTGTGAAATTAGAAGATGGCCACCCAGGTTTAAAACAACAAACAATACAACATCAGCATTTGCAAAAGTGAACAAACAACAGTTTCACCACAAACTTACCATAGCTGTAAGAAATCCAACCATACATATTGATATCCAACTTAAAACTTCTCTCTTCAATTCATATGGAAAACCTTGTTTCTGAATAAATATATTTTAAGAACTAAATGACAACTTTGGTATTTCAATTAAATGTTAAATATCTAACATGCAATAGCAGATGCACAGAAGTTAATACAACAATATAAAATATCTATTTGACAATGAAAGACCCTACGTAAATTATAATTGCCAGGCTATGAGAACACAAAATCAGGCAGTTGGAATAAGAATGACACCATACCTTCAAGCCTATATTAATAGTAGGACAGCTGTTTTTGCATACCTAGAAGGATGAAATGCAGCAATTGACGCAATTTTTTTAATAGTGGAAATATGAAATATTTTATTCACAAAAGTATTCTTTTTCTTTTGTAAACTACTTTCAATAGATTTTTCTTTCATTAATTTGAAATACAGAAAAACATAACACTCAAACCTGGTGTTAAATAACTGATACATGTTAAGCTTCATATACAGTATTCAAGCACATGATTTACACTTACAGACAAAGTAGTTTTACGGCAAATTAGTTTTTCAGACAAAAGCAAACATACTAGAACAAAACGAGAGCATCTTCCCGTCAGTCAACTCAGGAACAAACTGGAGAGAGGTGGAAGAAGTAACACAAGTGTAGGGCAAGACAATCAGTGTACATGATGTGTACCCTCAAGCAAAAAGCTTGTGGCCCTCTACAAAACTATCTGATGGCACCACTGCCAAACAAAAGTACGTGTCACAAAAAAACGTCAAGTATTACACCAACTAACATGAGTTTCTTAGAGCTTTGGCAAGTGCCAGTAGTGTGATTTCTGCTTTTTAAAGTAGAGCACATGAGCGGTGGTTTGTATTTTTCCCCCCAACTGTATGTGTTATTATTAGCAAAATTGCCTTGAAACAAGATTTCATACAGTCTTTGGTAGAGCATTACCAAAACATTGTTTCGTTGGCAAAACACGTCATAGTCCGTTATTGTGCGTTTTATAGACTATGGCTCGTAACTTGAGTAAAACAGTGGAACCAAGTACCTTGTATTTAAAAAATGTGAAAAATGGCTGTTATGAGACATTTTACATAGCAATTAATGGCTAGCAAAATTAATTACAGTTAGCCGTAAATGGTAAAACAAGCTTATCATGTTTTTAAGTCAGTTCGAGTGTTTTGCTGTGCTTGAGGATATAGCTGCATTGTGTTCATCTGAATAATGACAGAGTACGTCAGTACAACAGGCTCGGAAAGGGATAACTTATACCAGCAAGTAAGTCCAACCATCCACATCTTGGCTAAACTAAAAATCCTAAAAAATTAGTTTTAGGTTTGGTACAAACTCTTTCTGTTATGGAAGTAATGCCGAAAGTTGGATTGCTTAGAAAGTGTCTGGGTGAAGTGTTTTGCCAGTAACATAAGTGAATGCGATTCCACATCCCGGAACTTTTCATCAACTACCAAAGCGATGATGAAGCCTGTACCTTACTTCATTAACACAGATGGTCAGATGTTTGGATCAAGTGCAGTGAGCATTTTCCAGACATTCTGGGAAAAGTTACGCTAATAGTACTACTGAAGTTTCCCATGAAATATGTTGCTGAACAAGACTCAACCAAGTACTGGACATGCGTAAAAAATACCGCAATCGTCTTGATATGAGCATAGATTGGTGGAAATGCCATACGACTTAGGCTGACCAATTTTCAGCCTGCTTTAAAAAACTTGCAGCTGCAAAGCCGGGAGCAAGATTTGCAATAGTTCAAAACAGGGCTGTGGAGCTTAAACTCAAATTTCGGGCTCCGGCTCCAACCTCCAAGGCATCCAAAATTTTTTGCTCCGGCTCTAACCTCTAAACGTTTTTGGCTCCAGCTCCAGAACAATTTGGTCCAATAAAAACTAAAACTATTGTATTATTTGTACAATTGGCTTGCTCCACAAACTATGTCTGTTGAACGGGAACTCAAATTTCAGGCTCCGGCTCCACCATTCAAAATTTTTTGGCTCCGGCTCCAGGTTCAAGCTCCACAACCCTGGTTGGAACCAAGAGTTTTTGGAAATGAATAACATTGTTTCTACAAATGCAATTGCCTTTGTTTTGTTTGTTCCTTTTTCTGTGCTAACTAAACTGTCCCTCTATTTCATTAACATTGAAATATTTTCAAATTAAAATAATATTTTTGCCAAGACTAAAATCATAAGTGGGGGGTGATTTTTAATCAAAGTTCCTGTAGGGGGGCGATTTTACAAAAAAGGTTGAAGACCATTGAGTTACAGCTAAATCCACCCTGTTCCGAAGGTGTTTAGAAAGTTTGGGAAACACGGCTCTGAATCTTTATTTAAAATAAAAACATTAGTAATCACATTCTTCAATGTAAAAAGCATTATACTAACCTTGACAAGATTTTGTGTGAGCTGCCGGAATGGTTTGTTGTAGCATTTGTCGTAGTCCAAACTCTGCAAAGGTTGAATGTGTAAGTACTACTTAAGGGTTCAACAGCTTTCAATAGTTCACCTTTTAATATTTTAGGCCTCTAAGCCAAATGGTTTCAAATACTAATTTTAACAACCTGTTGCAACACACCTAAACATCTGAGATGCTTCCTGTTTCTAGGTTCTTCCCAGAAGCACATGGAGTGACATACACCAAAAAAGTTTGGCTTAACATCTGTGACTCAGAGGCAAATGCAAAGCCCATTTCAGTTGCATTGTTGTAGAACTAGGCTCTCAACTTAAAGTGAAAAGTGCGCACTTTTATAAATTTTTGAACTGTTTTTTTTACTTCAGTGGAGACAATCTTCAATGGATTAATAATCATGTGGCAAGACATACTACAAGATATTAGAAGTAGAGCTTGACCGATGCATCGGCATCCCGATATGGATTGCCGATATGAGTTGCCAATGTATCGTATCGGCAATATTTGCCTATAAACGCTGTTCTCAGCACTATGTCATTGTTCTGCGTGGAATGTTTGGAAACCCAAGTTACCACTTTGTCTCTGACTAATCAATGCAAATTCTATGTTAACAGCGTGCAGCCCTCCGGCAACACCAAATAGCGTGTATTACTCCAAGGTCACCAGACCGCGGCGCTATCATCTCGATAAACCGCTCTATGACATAGCATTCACTCATAGGTTTTTGCATGGTAAGCATATGTCTGCCTTTGAACAAACCAGGTTATGTGCTGTGGTGGTTGACTGTGTTACTTGGCCTTTGCAAGCAGGGTTGTTGTAAAAAAAAAACGACCCAAAAAAGACAACCAGGTTTTTTTTTAAAAAGCCCACTTAAAAAAACATTAAAACCTTTCAAAAAAACATTAAAACCTTTCTAAAAAATATCCTTTACTTTTCCTTTGAAAAATCTACTAAAAATTAAAAAATAAAATAAGCAGGACACAAAAAAGGAGGAAATGTGTACAGTTAACTGTAATTTTTTAATCAAACCAAACGAACAGCAATGAAATTTAGATGATTCAAAAAAAGAGAAGAATAAATCAAACAGTTTTGAGTAAATTCAAATGGTTATCTTCTTCAGCTCTGCATAATCGTTATATTTTTACCAATTTTTCTGCCTTCTCTGCATCTAAACTTTTTCTGGTTTTGGACCATATCAAATCATATTGAAAAAATACACTCTATAGATGCTGAACTAGCAGAGCATGCACATAAACTTGACATGAAACTGCGGAGGTTGTGTGGGAGTGGTTTTTCTGTTTGCTGTGCGCATGCTTGCTAAGCCTTACCACTTGGGAATGAACTGACCAACAACACATTGTGAAAACAATGATGGGGTACATTTCTTTACCCTCAACTTTGAATGCCATAATAGGTAAGCAAATCATTATTGTGTAAACCTGAAAATAGTGATATTGCATGATGGAATAAGAACAATTCAGAAGGGGTTTTTCTGTTTTCCTCAAAAAAAGAACAAATTCTTGCTTCTTTTTAAAATAAAAAAAACTTGTTTTTTTTAAAAAAACAAAAAAAATAAGTGGGTTGGGTTTTTTTGAAAAAATGGGTTTTTCTCAACATTGTTTGGAAGGCTACCTAGCGAGACAAGGCCTTCAGCGTGCGCCAAAAAAACGTTCCTACGTCACAGCAAGCAGTGATCCAGGTTTGCACAGAATTCAATGTTGTACAGTTCTTCATCGCGATGAAATTATGAGTTCTGTTAGTAATCCATCATGCATTTTTGTTTGCCTACTCATGAGATGTGCATGCATCAGAGCATAGACACATAGCCCAAGACAAGCAGGCAGTTTTACACAGCACATGTTTGCCTGTTTGTGAATTACCTTGCACGCATGATTCAGATTAAGAATGTTGAAGGCAGTAGCCACGACGGATTAAAACATGACATAACAGTTCATGACAACATCTTGATAGTTGATTTATGCATTGTGATGTAACATTATGTGTGATACTCCATGATACTGTTGAGGCAGTGTTATATATATTTTTGGAGGTGTTATTAAAATCATACAGGTTACAGACATCACAATCAACTGAGCAAGTCATGCGTTCCAAACTTGTCATGTGACCAGTTCAACCAATCATGTTTGGCAGAAGGCAAAACAGCTCCAGGAGTGCTTATTTAGCCTCATGAGGCAAAATAAACACTGCTTTGAGTAATGCAAAAATATTGGCATCAATTATCGGCAATGAAAAAATAAACACATCAGTATCGGCCAAAAAAAACTTATCAGTCGAGCTCTATGCTAATTTAAACCAGGTAATAGGATTTGGTTTAGATCTTCCACAATGTCAGCAGTATACTTTCTTCTACCACATTGAAAGTTAATGCGCACGAACAGACATTTGTTCAGTCTAGTCACTTACGTTTTTCTATTGCACTACATGGAAATTCAGAACTATTGTGCATGCACACTGCACAGGTATTTTTCTCTTGCAACGCATGGGCAAGTGGAGACTAAACAATATTGTGCATGCACTGACATTTTGCAGTTCACCCTACAAGTTTTTTTGAGACACCAACATGTGCAGTGATTTCTGCAGTTACTTAACCAACTACATGCATTTGTAAGTCGTTGAGTGCATTGTTTCCTGTATGTTTTAAAATCAGTTGTAGTCATTTTATTCAAGTCAACTCAGCACACAAAATGCTTGGAGAGAGGAAAACTGCAAATGAGCAGTTGACTTTGCTTGCATAAATGGCTTGAAAAAATCTTTGCATGACTTGCCATGTCAGCATCTTCAAAGAGATATTTTTCGAGTGCAAAATTAACTGCCAACAAGTTGTGTGATAGAAAAACCTTGATGTATTGCATTACATCAGCAGCACATCACGTAACTGTCATCATAGGTCCCCTTGTGCTGTAGGTACTCAGCAGTAATGCTAATCAAATATCAGATGCTGCCACTGCAGGTCACTAATGCAGGTGGTTTGGAACATGCAACATTTTCCTTCTAACGTTGTATATGATTCACGTCACTGCCTTGTTGAAAATACTCCTACGCAATAACATGAAACAAGCTACTGATCTGTGCGTCGAATGCACATGTTTTGGAGTCTGCTACTCAGCCAGGGCTAGATGCAATAAAAGCTGTCAGTTGTGCACACCCAGGTACATGCTAAGCAAATTTGCAATATTTTGCTTCATAGCGAATGGACAGTCTCAAAAGTGTCATGGTTTGTTTTGCAGTTTAGGCCAGAGTTTTATCTGCTGTTTGTGCTTGCTAGATTGTGACGGGATTGACACTTTGGCTGCTGGTCTACAAATACATAACACTTGGAAATCAGGGAAAAAACAGGGATAATTCAGTTGACTTACCAACCACATAGTTCGTCAGCCGATTGTGCTACAGAGCTGTTCAAACCTTCAAAAGACTCAGCAAGTCTTCCAGTCTGCAATGAAAAAAAAAGTTGGTTTTGGGTTTCGTTTTTTTGTGAGTGACATCATAAGTAAGGTAGGTTTTTGACAATTTTTGGCTGCTGGTACCTGACCTGGGCGCAATCGCTAGACAGAAGTATTTCACTGAAGTTTTTATTGGAAACTAGGCTAGAATCCGAGTCTTTTGAGAGCTTGATTGACTTTCCATCGTTTCTGGTTCAAAAGTTGTGATCTAAAATAAACAAACCAAGTAATTATCTAAATATGTGATTAATTATTTTGTTTGTTTATTTTAGATCACAACTTTTGAACCAGAAACCCCAGCAAGTCATCCAAAGTATGAAAAGGTTCAGATTTTAGTGTAGTTTCCAATAAAAATGCGAGCGAAATACATCTAGTGGTTTGGGTCTAGGGTCAGATGAAGTGGGCCAAAAAGGTCTAAAAAACTCCACTTATGACGTCACTCACAAAAAAAACGAAACCCAAAACCAAAAATTATATTTTTCATTGCAGACACGAAGACTTGCCAAATCTTTTGAGAGTTTGAACAGCTTTCTAGTGCAAGCATCAGCGGAGATATTCCCACACAAAACATGTGCAAACTGCTGGATTTTAGCCTTAGCCTATTGGAAGCCAAGGTGTTAAATAAGCTTAGGTCTATTTTAATGTCATGCCAAGTAATGCTGGTTCATTTCCACTGAAACTAAGCCAATTTTTCGTGACGAATTCTTCATATTGAAAGGCGCAACAGCTAGCCTCACAAACTGCCATCGCATTGTCTGAACAAAATACCCAGTGAAGCATTGTATTTCAAAAACATCTCTATTGGAATAAACAGTTAACAACATTGTTTGTCATGCAAGAAGCCTTATACTTCTTTCTCATAATTCATTTTTACATCATGATACAAGGTCAGAGCAACTTTACTCAAGCATTCTCTGCAGTGATTATGCGAGTATATTCATTCTTAACAATCTCTATAGAGAGCACTACACAGATGCAGTTGTGCAGCTGATTGTTAGCATCAAATTTACAAGTGCATGCATGTATGAATAAACAGTTTTTTGCTGTACGTCAAACATCTGCTGAATGTTCAACAAGCTATCACATATCTTTTCAGCACCACGTTTGTAAAAACAAAAAGTGATTGTGATGTAATAAATGCGCTGTGACCAGTGATAATCTGAAATCTTGTTTGAGTGTTACAATTAAAGCTCAACCAATAAGGCTGTTTAGGCTGATACCAATGTTTTTCATTGCCAATAATCAATATTTTTGCATTACTCAAACCACTGTTGAAAGATATTACTTCACTGTGATGAAGAACAGTACAACATTGATTTCTATGTAAACCTGGGTCGCCAAAACAGTCAACCACAACAACACATACCCTGATTTGTTTACAGACAGTCATTTGCTTACCGTGCAAAAACCTGCAAGAAAAGTTTAAGTCATAGATCTTTTATCTAGATTGCAGACGATAGCACAACCGTCTGAATACACACTACTTATGTAATGTGTAGTCAACCAGTCAGAGAACTGTGCGCTGTAAGGAACAGGACAGTGAATTTACGTTAATCAATCATAGACTAAATAATTGGGTTTCTAACACTTTGTCACGTTTGTGCAGAACAATAACGCAGCGGTTTTTATGAGCAAATGTTGCCAATATATATTGGCAGAATTTTCACATCAGCAACATCGCCATATCAGCCGATATATATTGGCATGCCAAAGCATCGATTGATCTCTAGAAGTTCCAACGATGCGACTGATACTCGTATCAAAATAAGTAGCTACGCCAGGCCACTATCCAAGTTTGATTGGGCCTCAAGGACACCTGTAGCCTAGAGAATCAGGTTTTATTCTGAAAAAGCTGCCCTTCCCTGACAGAAACACTTTTGCCTTGCAACATGCGCCACTGCATTAAAATTGTTGTTAAATGTTGCAAAAATGTAATGTTTTTCTGATGAAGTAGTAAACGGTTGATTTTTAGTACCAGATTAAATAATGTGCATTGTGTGGACCTCCTTGGTTTTTGAGTAGAGACATTTTATTTAATAATTCTCAGGTGCAACGCATTGCAGGAAAAAAAACAGAATAAGATTCGGTATAGCTATTCTAGAATAATTCTGGAATAGCAAACTAATCTGAAATGCCCATCCCTAGTCTCAAAGAATGATACTTTCATTTGTTTTGTATTTTTACATGTTTCAACAGTCAACTTCCTGCTTTGTATATCATTTTTATGTTGCCACTCTCTTGTCGTGCATGTATGCATGGTAACCCTGTATTTGATTTAATCAAGTTTTAGGGAACCTCCTCTGGATAACTTCAGAGATTTTTCAACATCCCAGTTAAGAATATGATTTAGCAGTGTTTACTACTGCATTGCTATGCAGCAAATTAACTACTACAGTATTACTGTTGTGGGTATGGGGTCAAGCAAATTTGTTATTAGCTCGCGAAGCATTTATATATGGGTTCTTTGTGTGATTTAGTCTCCTCTATAATAAATGATGTACAAGGTCTTAAACATATTAGTCGCATTCTTCACGTAACTAGCGCAAAAGTGCAGATTAATCATTACTGTTTCAAGCATTCTTATACGCTACTTTGTTTCCTTCATTACTTCTACTTTGTGTTCGTGTCTCTACGTTGCACGAATACAACAGTTAGAGTAGTTAAAGCTTTAACACCTAAATTGTGCATCTTCCAGTTGTGGAAAAAAAATTAATGATTGCTCTACCTAAAATTAGTGGCTATGAAAATGTGTGCCAGACTTTCTTCAAAATATTACCTTTGTGCAAATAAAGAAACACTTACTTTGATTGCAGTTTTGCTAATTTTTATAACAACTGGGTGAGATTAACTAAGGTTCACAACCATGAAATACATATGTATTGCAATTTGCAGCTTACTACACCAACATTTTGTTAAGCTTTTTAGAAAGATATTCAATTAAGATATTATCAAAGTGATCAAGCAGTGAATTCCTGCAAATCAATTACTTTAACAGTAAACAAAAAGCAAATTATAAAATATATAGTCACTTTTTCTTCCCATACTACTTCAAACATAGCCTACCTCATAATCCTTGCACCACCGTGGCTCAATTTCCGTAGGTAATATTCTTACTTGATCATCAACAGATTGTGACAGTGACTGGCATTCACTATCAAAACAAGGCATATTACAACAGCAAATATAACAATTATTGAATACAACCCTAGTATCAACAACCAAAAGTAAACAAAACAGTTACAGTTGATATCAAAAGATCCTGAGGTAGATGGTACTAAATGACCCTAACCTAATCTATGTTATGAACCAAACGTAAGTTGCATTGCCATTACAAACTAAATTATATTGTTTAGACTGCTGTTGTGTTGCTTGCAACTTGTGCAGCTTGGTAAAGGATCATGACATTGTATGTAGACACTACATTTACCTAACACAGTGTTGCTGCCAACTGTGTTTTGACTCTAGATCTACCATTCAAGTAGTCACCCTCCCAGGGTCTACCAGTCCAGTGTCAACATCGCATATCCACACACATCGATTTCCAGCCTGCAGTAACTAACTTCACAACACTTATTCTGGGTGTAACACAACTACTATACCTAACATCAAAAATCTTTCCTTTCTCAAACATGTACACACACGTCAATCGGTTTGATAAGCAATATGACTACGAACCAAACTGAAATATAAACCAGATACAAAATAGGTGGATCTCCGAGTTTGAAAAAAGAAAATTATACTTCCTAACTTAGTGGCAGACATGGCACTTGGAGGCTTGCTAGCTTCTTGGAGTCAGGAGTGTAAGCATAGCATCTTGCAAGACATAAGAAGGCTTCCAGGTGGTTATCACTCATTGCTGATCTGTGCTTGGACCTGATGCTTTTTATGAGCAAGAAAGCAGACTTGCAGAAATAAGTTGATCCAAAAAGAGCTATCAGTTTCAAGGCAGATCTTTTGAGATTGGGAATAAACAACCTTTTCATTTGGGTGACAATGTTAGGTCTTGGCTAGTTTCATCTCAGCCATGTTAACATTGAAGGTTGTGTAACTTCTATGGTTATTAGCTGTTAGAAGGGATGCAATAAAATTTTTTCACAAAGTGCACAATTCAAAGTCCCCAAGTGTTTAAATGTTTGAACATAGGTAGTAGCCCACTATGGCACCTGATCAATAAATATCCAGAATTATTTCTTACGAAATACAGGTTATCATTAGTTAACAACATACCCAAACACATGCAAATACACACAAAATCATTGTTGGTCTCCTGAGTAACCTTAGACTGCAACACACCTCAGGTCTAACATTTATAACCACGTGCGTCAACATCCTACGAAGTGGTGTGCAAACAAATATTTGAAATTGTATTGACAACCTCCTGACAAAAGCAAACGCCACCGTCCAATCAACATAAAAAATTGAAAAATATGTTTGCACATGCAATTCTAGAATGTGATGTAAGTCTTAGTATTACTAATACTAAAACACTAATACTATTGGTGCTCACTGACTAAACACGTTGCATAACACTGTTTTGATCGGAAAGCCTGAGCAGCAAATGCGCAAAGCTTCACACTGTAGCAGCAAGCAACAATACAGATCACCCGATGAGATCCCTCTCGTCGTCACCATTAGCAAGTACTGTCCACTGTTGACTAGCTTCATAAGCACTATTAGAGGTCACTCACCAAGATCACTCTATCGGGATCACTCTATTATTGCTTGTTCACGCCACATATACATGGGTGTTGTTCTTTGTGCACATCCCGTTCATGGTGAATTGCACATTCAACGCAACGCCAACAGAGAGGTTGCAACAACATTAATTACTAAACTAACAGCTTTCCTTGGTCTTAGTAACTTAGTCCCAGCATATCAGTTTATCCCTATCACAACACGACAAAGCCAGCAACCGCAGGAAACCTACATTCTTAAGGGTTATTGAAATGTTACAATGCTACAAAACCAGCAACTGAGCCAGGTTGCCTCACAGAGGAAATCTTTCCAATCACTATAAGGAAAACATATGGACAACTTATTAGAAGCCACTGTAGAAACTTTTTATTTTAACAACAGCCATTGCAGTTGACTTGGGAACAGCCTGCAGTCTACCAGTAGACCATCGACTGATTAGGCACCGTTGACCAAACACCTATCATCATAATATATGTACAAGCCTAGTTCAACCATAACAGGCTAGCAGAACGAAGTACAGACAACGATTTGTACTCTAAGGCAAAGCTTCTCAAACTTTTTTGTAGTCCGACCCCATTTTAAAGTTTTTCCTATAATGTGACCCCCTGCATGGATACTGGATAGCCTATACCTGTAAACGTCCCATTACAAACCTCAAGAAGCATTGTTTTCATGGTGAAATCAGAAAAATGTACACAATCCACAAAAGCAACTATACAGTAGTAAAACAACTACATAATAGAAACAGTAAAGTGAAAAAAATTAACAAAAACATTTCAGTTTATAGAAGTATTAAGCACAACTAATGGCATGGATGTACTTGATGATTTATACACAGATCATCCATTTGTAGATTGATAAAATTAACCAACACAGCAAGAAAGACATTCTCAACTTATTTCCAAAAGCATCAATTTTTAGACTTGATTCTATTTGAATAAGTTTCAGAAATATTGTAGGCTGATTATAATGCAGATTAGCTAAAGCTACTTGTCTGGAAGGCCACTGGAGCCGCTGGGGCATCCAGGATGAATAAATGTGGAGTGGGTCAGAAAATTGTCCTCAGCAACGAGGAGGCCCTGTTTTGTGATGGAGAGTGCACAAAATGGTACCACTGCATATGTATCGAAATGTCGAGTGGACAATGAGATATTTCGTGACGACTATGATAGACATAACGTGTTGCAATGGCTATGCGATAGCTGCATGGAACAAAATAAAGAAACCACCCAAAGTGAAATGCCTATCACATGGGGCAAGATGAAAGACTTAAAGAAAATCAGAAAAAGTCTTGATTCGACATATCAAAAAATTGTAAAATGGAAAAAAACTATATGCAAATCCCAAGAGGAAAAGCTGGAAAAACACTAATAGCAGAAATGACTTGTCTTATAAGACTCTTTAACAGCAGTAAAAGATTGGAGTCAGTAGCGATACACATGCTTCAAATAGTTCTGCCACTAATACTCCAGAAGCCATCTCTCAAATCAAAAAACAGAGAACATGTCAAATACCTGAACAAAAGAATAGAATGGTGGAAACACGGAAAGCTACAAGAAATGATCTCAAAGTGTGAAGCTATAGTGGACACTGCCGTATTCGCATATATCATCATTATTTCTTGGTTGTGTCAGCTCCTTTCTTGCAATTTTGCATCTTTGTGCGTTCTTGCTGCATCGGCGATTTGCGGTTTTTCCATACGGGAATCTTTTTCGAACGCGCATTCTCAAGCGACTTTGTTTATTTCTGCCGCATTGCAGACTTTTTGCTGTCGCATAACAGAGATCAATTTTTTTCGCAGCTGTGTGTCATTTTCAAGTATTTCTTTTGTGTGTGTTCAATATAACCGTCTTCTTGCCTGTGTGCATTCACTTCGGCAGCGCACCTGCGTTCCTTTGCAAGCAACCAAATCACGACAAAATCTGCAAAGAAAACAAACGCATCATTACTCCACAGCGCCATCATGTAGCCTCTTCTTGTTGTTTTATGCTTTGCGTGTCAGTTCTCACGAACCTATCCACGCCTCTTTCTCGAAGGGGGGCATTCTTGTGGACACATTGGTGCTTTAATGTTTTGTGCATTCTTACTGCGTAATTCCCAGTAATATTCCATTCGTGATTCAACGTGATGTACTTGTTTGCGAACAGTCCGACCGTCGACATGTTAGCCTGCAAACCTACATAACAGCAGTCGGTCGCTGTTTCCTGTGGCGCATTCGAACGCCCAACGCTTTGGTTCGTCGTCATTCTAAATTTGACTATACACCGAACAGTTGCGTAACGTGTTTCTGACTTCACGCCCAAGTGTATTAGCGTTTTGTTGTATATCTGAATATAACCGAAAGAAGCAATCAACTTAGAGTACTACTGGAGAGTCATCAGCGAACAAAGTGGTGAGAGCCTTTCATTTGCCTTGCTTTGGCTTGGCAACTTCAAGACGTCAGGTTGCTTAGTTGGGAGACCGACCTGTGCTCCTGCAACAACTAGGTTGACCCCTCAACTAGTAGGGACCTCTGCAATAACCAGCAACCTTCAGTCCCTACAAAGCCATTCAAAAAAGACTCAAAAGATCAGTCAAAACCAAAAAACAATCATACCAGAAAGCTTTCCGTAAACTAATGCTACAACAACAGGTGAAAAAGGCCCTTAAAATTGTGAATCATGCCAGTGACATTGATGGGATACATGACATCAATACAGACTTCAAAAAGAAGCTCAAAGAAAAACACCCAAAAGTGGCAGAACTAAAACAATCTGCCATTACTGATAAGCCTGAAACCAAAACAGAGAGAGTCATCTTTGAAAACATAACTCAAGATGACATTATATCCACTACTAAAAACTCATCGGGGTCTGGAGGACCAACACAGATTGACATGGATACCTGGAGAGAAATGATTTGTTCAAAATCATAGCACCCACTCAAAAATGCTAACTGATGAAATTGCCACCCAAGCCAAGCGTCTCGCGACGGACACCATTCCACTGTAAGAGTTGGCTACATAAACTATGTTCCAATGTAACTGATGAGCAATATACTGAAGTAACTTCAAGCCCAGAACCATTTTACTGCCACATCTGTATATCTGAGAATTTGCCTACTAACCTAGTGAGCCTAGGAAATGAATGTGTTAGTGAAGAGTCACCTTCAGAAATTGTAGCTGATTGTTTGGAGATTAACAGCAATTATCATGATACCAACTCTTTTAATTCAATTATGTCAAATAGAAAGCCAGATGACATTTGCATCTTTCATATAAACATTAGAAGTTTGAGGAAAAACATTGAT
>Ga0210059_1002459_pt1 | contig 29003 bp, 10 predicted proteins | sample Ectturendosymbi2_FD_188042 | JGI IMG/M metagenome (GOLD analysis project Ga0210059, IMG submission 188042) | Ecteinascidia turbinata endosymbiont from Florida, USA - Sample 2 (SPAdes) (version 2) | ecosystem: Host-associated > Tunicates > Ascidians > Unclassified | place: Key West, Florida...
CGTTCGTCCTTAGGCACTTTCTCTCACATTGCTGCGCGACGTCATCTCGTTCCCTTTCTGATCGGGAACTTTCCGCCGGGGAAGTACCCTTGGACTTAGCCGAATTTTGTCGTGTAGTGGCCCTAGCGCCACTACATGATGTACACCAACACAGCACGTTCAACCGAAGCCGGGTATAGTGACTTTGCTCTGAGGGATTGACTTCCGAAGTAGGCCTTCAACAAAACTTGTGCGCATATGAGAAGTGGATCCCGTTGTCATATAACTATTGAGCGATTAATTCATGTATGTAGTTGATAACCGTAAACGCTGGTGCCTTTTAACGCGTTTGAAAAATGTTTGGATTTTTGATAATCCGTAAGATCTTTTGGCTGTGTTCAACGTATTCCGTAAAACCTTTGCAGCTACTTTAAACTTACTTCGTTTAATTGTTTGATGAGACTTTGCTAAATTTAACTGACTTCATTGAAATATAAAATGGAATTGAACTGTAGTCACAATCATAACCCCAGTATTACAAAACTAATTGACCACGCTAAGCTGCATGTAAAGATAGCTTAGCACTGTACTTATTTAAATTTGTACAAATTACGGGCTTCTAGAGAATACAATAACTTGCGTGCGGAATTGGAAGCCCTAATGGGAAAACATTCAAATTCAGTTTCATTTTAGTCACATGTGCTTTGCCAACAAGAGAGATTGCAAGCTCAGGAATGGATATAAGGGAAAGACAACGGGACATTCGCCTTGGACCCCTCTTTTTCAGAAATACCGTGCCCCCCTTTAGAGCTTTGCACCACTGTTTAGTTAAAAAGGTTATATACAACTCAAGAACCACAATTAAAGAAGCCCTGAAGCAAGTCATATGTTTATCAAAACAAAGCAAAAAATATGGGAAAATGTGCCAAATGAGGCAGCTTTCAAGTGTCCAGCTGCAAAACTTTACAAATTTTTGTTCTATTCGTATGTATCTTATGATCTTGAATTTACTTCATAAATTGAAATGTGAAACAAAATTAACTCTTTTATCCACGTAATCCCACATTTACCTTTCGCAATGGCGATGTTTTGAGGCCCATTTTTGAGAGCTTGCCCCTACATTTTAATATCCACCCCTATGCAAGTTATCTCAGTATCTGTAAGTAATGGCAGTGTAAACTCCCTCAGCACTTGCAACATAAAAAGCATGTTGCTACTTACGTTAGATTTTGCTGCTGACTTTTGTCGTTGCAGTTAAATTATTTCAAATTATTTGCTGTAGGATAGGGTGGCAATTTTAACATCAGATGAACGTTGAAACACTGAGCTTATTAACGGCAGGTTGGGGTTTAATATCATGACAAGACTGATTTTTGCTCGCCGGCAAGGTAAAGGGAAATCATTGATGAAAACGTTAAGGCTCCACATAATAATTGTGATTGAACCGTCACAATACATGTCATCACAAATAAATATCTAGAATGACTGCTGTTGCTAAACAATGCCTATGGCCCAGTGAAGAAGACTTTAAAACCAGGTGTGTAGTGCTAAAAAAGAGGTATGGGAACTACGTTCCCACGCCACTACACCTTTGATTCAGGTTAGTGCGCAAATCATTTCCCCACATTTGTAAAAGAAAACTCCAAGTACACTACCAAACGCTAGTGAATAAGTGCCAAACCCAGGGCTGCCAATGAGATTTTTAAAGATTCTGTACATATATAGTATTGAAGGAAGGATATTAGGGGAGGCAAGCGAGATGGTCGTCTCGGGCCCCCCTGTTTAGAGAAGTGGTGTACGGATATGGAAATTTTGCAATCCTGATCCAGTCCGAAACTTTTTCATCGACTCCATATCCAATCCACATCCGAAAATATAAAATTATGGACTCCGATATCCAATCCAAATCCGAAACCGCTCAGTCAATTGCACATTAGCCAATGTAATTGGTATTGTCTGTTTTGCCTCACGAGGCAAAAACTGTGGCTATTTTACCTCTTGTGAGACAAAAGTTGTTGAAGAGGTCACATGACAAGTAGGCTACGATGCACAAAAGACAACCTCTGAGGTTTGAGACTGAGTTAGCCTACAGCAGAGATGATCGGATAGTGGATTTTCACTATCCGATCCTAACCGGTTTTCGAAAAATGATATCCGTTTCCGATCCGAATCCTGTTTTGGTTGAAATCATACTATCCGTCCGAAAACTATACGAAAGTGTATTGTTATGCACAACATATATTTTGTGCTATGCCTATTTTGCCTTTTTAGGCAAAATAACTGCTGGAGCTATTTTGCCTTTAGCTGAACACAATTGTGTGAAGTAATCGCATAATAAGTTTGGAATGCATGTCTTGCATAATTAACCTTGACATCTGTAACAGCTCAGTCCCATGGATGGATGATGGTTGTTATCGTTTCAGGGCTGCCAAGCAGTTAGCAGCTTCTTGTTTGCATTAAGTGAACTGTCGGCTAAACCCTGAACCCCTAAACCTAAAACCTGAACCTTGACCATAAGCCTTGATCCTAAATCCTAAGCAAACCCAACCAATTGTCTCTGCATATCTGCGTATTGTACTTGTCAAATGATCATTTCAACCAACTGTGTTCGAATGAAGGCAAAATAGTAACAACACAGGTTTTGCTTCTTGAAGCAGAATAACACTACCTGAATGCGTAGTGCCACTTTGGGCCCTTTCGTCATGCTTATAAACAGAAAGTTTGACATATCTTGCAAGCTTGACATATCGTGTAACCTAAGTACTTTTCAGAGTCAATTGCATTAAAAAGCAAGTTGAAGTTTTGCCACACAGTTCCGTTGCCACGGGGAGGCTTTGGTGGGCTTAGCCCCTCCGAAACAAAGCTCCAAACCCCCAAGATTTTCTGGTGATGGTTCTGTTGTTACCCCAAGCTTTTAATTAGCCATTTCTTTGGTAACAATGGTTAGATTTTAACGCCATCCATGAGTTCACATTCATAATTTCATTTATTAATTCTATCCATGGTTGAATTTTAGCCAAACCTAACTACATAGCAATGCTAGTCTACAAACCAAAACAGCATTCAAGAAAATACACTGGCTTTCATTTATATTGAAATGACTGACGAAAAATTCAGTCTAACAAGTCAATGTCACCAAACAACAATTTTGCATATCATGTTTAAGAAAAAAAAGCTATCTGGCCTGGTATCATCCAACAACCAGTCAATGTAGGCTAACGCAGAACAGGCGTGAAAACTGCAAGGCTTGATGTAGAATACAGACCACTTTGAAAGAGCTAGAGTGCTATAGCTAGTCTAGACCAGTGCTCTTCAAACTTTTTCGTTACGGTGCACCCTTACATGTTTTGACGAACTCATGCACCCTATTTACTTAAACACTTAAACTCATGCACCCTATTTACTGACACTTCCCCCGTGTCCCCCACGTAATTGCGCCCATGTCTGTAAGTACCCTGGTCTAAATAAGCAAGTCCCTAATTCAGTAACTCAACTACATAATTCAATTGACAATGGCTCGTAGTCTGTTACTTATGAATCACAAATAATCATCTAGATACAACAGTTGGCTTGATGTGGTGTGATGCTCATGCACCACGCTTCAGAATCTGCAAAGTCTCGGTTAAATCCTGAAAGTCATTGGTTGGTTAATGGTTCATTTTTGCTAACAGAAAGTTTTTATAAAAATTATCTGTTTAGTGTGTCAAGTTTGTGATGCACCTTTGTGAATCCTTTCTTAGTGGTGCACCCTACGCATATTTTGGTACACCCTAGGGTGCACCGTGCACACCGGTTGAAGAGCGCTGGTCTAGACTACAGATCACAGTAGGCCTACACAAGCTAGTCTTCGTCCAGGTACGCAGCAAACAATGTCCTTAATGTGTGCTGAAAGAGCCCTATCTTTCCAAACCAGGAGCAGATTCATCCTGACAAACTTCGCATGTCCAATTACTAATTTAGCAGATTAAGAGGGGGAATGGGATTACGCTACGGTACAGTGATTGCACCTCAGGCCGATTCGGAGTCATGGCAAAGAAGGCTGAAAAGATCCTTCTGATTTATTATAATAAATGAATGATTAAGCAATATGCAACTTTTTCCAAAAATCTGAATCCTCGAAATATCGAATAAAGCGTTTCGGATATCCGGATCCGTATCCGGTTCCCGTTTGATAGCCGTTTTTGGATATCCATATCCGGTTGCAAACTCACTATCCTGCCGGATATCCAACCGGAAAACCGGATAGTAATCATCTCTGGCCAACAGGGATGACACTAAACGGAGGGCCGGCGGGCCGGGCGGGCTAGAAGGTCCTGTTTCCAATTGAAAAACAAGAATTTTCGGCGAGCCGGCGGCTGTAGAAAAGGGCGGGTCGGCGGGCTGCACATTAACGTGGGCCCGTCGTTTTTCGCAGCTCTCCAACCCGCCTTGTTCTGCAGCCCGCCAGTCCGCCGAAAATTCATGTTTTTCAATTGGAATCACGGCCCTCCAGCCCGCCCGGCCCGCCGGCCCTCCGTTTAGTGTTATCCGCCTGCAATTCACACATTGCACACAAGAGCAAGTCTCTAAAAGCTTGTCCGCACTGAAACGGTGACAGCACTCGTCCATTTAAACTGAGCTGTTACAGACATAATGGTTAACTAAGCAGGTCATGCATTCCGAACTTCTCATATCACCATTTGCACCAATTCATGTTCAGCTAAAGGCAGAAATCTGCAGAAGTGTTTTTGCCTGATAAGCAAAATAGACACTGCCAACGAACATATTTTGTCTTAAATGCCATGGATAACTACCCACCACAATCGGATCATGATAGGCTACAGTATATGTTGATCAGAAATGCACAAATCTTTTTCCAAATTGTACTGGATGTTATAGTTGCGCGCAATTCTCATATGCTCTAAATGGATATCCAAGCAAACAATAGCTTACTGCTACAACTAGCCTAAATATGTGTACCTGCTGGACTACTTGCAATAACAACAGCTATTGTACTGTACGCTATTTCAACAGTGGCAAAGAGAGAACAAAAATTTTATGTCTACAATGTTCATTATTTAGCAATGCAATGAATCACTTATTCAATGTTAACCTAAATCTCTTTTTGTTTTCAACCTCTTTCAAAACTGATTTCCAATTTCAAGATGTCAATACAATACATTTTCACCATGCTCATTACTTAATTTTTAGGTAAACCCACTTCGAGTTAGACTACTACTACTAGTCAGCTATGCTGTTCAGACAGAAAATGGTACTTGGTTGGTTCAACTTCAGCGCTGAAAAAACGTTTTGTTTATGCCTTATGCACCATTATTTTACAATGATCTACTAGCAAATGCATTTCAAAGTTGAAACAAGATTCATCTGAACAACGACGGGCTACGTCATAACAAAACAATAGAACACTTTTCATCTTCACACAGTTCCAAATTACAGTGCATGTTCAGTTGCATGAAAGTTGAGATGTCCTCTTCCTCAGCCTGAAAGTTAGGATCCCGAGCGGCAGGGAATATTGCATTGAACCGAGAGAGTATAGAAAAATGAATTTTCACCAATATCATTTGGAAATAGTGCATTTTTTCTTCATAAAACTATTAATCCATTTCAAGTTTTTTTCCATGGTCACAATTTATTTCTATTGGATAATCCGGTTCCGGATCCGGTTGAAGAGAAAACGTTATCCAATCCAATCCAAATAATTCTCAATATCTTCCCTGATTGGTCTCCAAAATCCGGATCCTGTACACCACTGGTTTGGAGGTGGTACGAGAGATCCCCTTTTGGGAGTTTCACACATAGCTTTTATATTGTTTTGAAGCTTATTATTCACTCCAGAGCAGTGCTCTTCAACAGGGATTCCGCAAAACATGCAGTGGGGTTCCGTGAGAGTTCTTCGTTTTTTAAGAAAAATGATTTTTTGCTTCAGTAAGTTGATGAGTCGTTATGTAATTTTTAGATCATCGATGAGTCATTATGTAATTTTTAGATAATCGATGAGTCATTATGTAATTGTACAGTTCACAGTAATGTACATCGGAGTCGTAGAGAGTAGACATCGGATTTTAACTGTTCAACCTTTGTGGGAATAAAGTAAACACAGTGTGAATCCCAACTTTTTGCTATTTAGTCAAGCCAGATGAAGCAAAATAGCATATTTTCTTATGTGAATCGAAATAATAACAACTGGGAAGGTGTGGACCAGTGGCGCACGCAGAACATTTCCGAGGGGAGGTCAAGTTTCGTCACAATCGTGTGACATCACAAATCAACTTTAGGAGAAATGTCGAAGGCACGACCATTCTAGGTTCGGGGGCACGCCCTCGAGAAATTTTGCAAAATTACACCTAAAAATACGAATTTTTCTGCATTCTGAAAGCAAGTTTTCGTATAATGCTTTTACGATACTTATTAGCGGATGAGACAGAAAACTGAACTTTTGATGTCTGAGGCTCAGGAAATAAACCTATATGCGTGCTTGGATGTTATAAGTTTTGGACATGTATCGCTTATCGAAGACGCTCATTGAAGTTTGTGGGCTCAAATCTCAGGCCAGCCGAAGCTTTTTTCTGTTGTTCGTTGTTACCTGTGTTAAGTTTCTTAACAGCCACGTGTGAAACAATTTTGTCAGTGAAGGAATGAAATCGTAAAATGAAAGTCAAGCAGAAGAAACATACAGTAGTCATAAAAAAATTTGCTAGTGCGTATATCAGTGACCAGAAAACAAAGTCAGTTTATTTTGAACTGAGGCCCTTGACCCCTTAGTTACACCACTGCCGAATACTGTTTATATATATTTTTATTTATTTTTAGGGCCTGAGGGGGGGCATGTGCTGTTGCACATGTCAACTAACCAAATCTGCATTTCAAACTTGTCATGTGACTAGTTCAACTGTAGCAGCAGGTCGGAGCAGGACGGTTGCTGCGGCGTGCTAAGAATAACATCCTTTTTGGCAAAGTGCTACAAAGTGCAGTTGAAGCACTTTAGATGGTGAAGAAGCAGGGCACGGCGTGGTAATCGGTTAAAAAAACACGTTGTGCAATAAAGCATATGATCCTCATAATACAGGCTTCACCTGAGTGTGCACGGAGCATGGTTTCGTCTTAAAAAATAGAAGGGGAGTGATATACCAGCAGGGGGGAGGTTGCTACATGCGGTTTGGTAATAATAACATCCTTGGTGGCATGAAAACCACTGGAAGCTTCCTTTGGCCGAGTGCTACAGCACGCAGGCGAAGCTCTTCATAACCAACACACTGTTCAGCTGAAAGCAGAATAACTCTCCCACAGTTATTTTGCCTCACGAGGCAAAATAGCCATTGCCTAAACTGTGTGCTGTGCATTATTAAATATACACTTTTGGATTGTTTGCAGATACAGATAGTATGATTTCAACCAAACAGGATTCGGATCGGATATGCATATGACTTTTAAAAAACAGGATAGGATCGGATAGCAAAAAAACACTAGCCGATCATCTCTGGCAGCCTTCCACCTTAACAACAAGAAAGCTAAATGTGAGCTGGAAGTTAACTTCAACATCGAGACACTGCTCTTCTGCTCCGAGTCAAAATACCTCGGAGTAACGTTGGACAGGTTGCTCACATATCGTCGACACCTTGAGTCACTTCGCAAGAAGCTGACATCATGCGTTGCGCTCCTGAGGTGGCTTGCTGGCTCCGGCTGGGGTGCTGGAGCAACAACTCTGCGAATAGCCACCCTAGCCCTGAAGCATTCAACCGCAGAGTAGGCTATTGCGTGCCTGTCTGGTGACGCAGTGCTCATACCCGCCTTATCTACACCGCAATCAACGACACCCTGCCAATTGTGACTGGATGCCTGCGTCCTACACCAGCGGACAACCTTCCCATTCCCACAGGCATCCAACCTGCTGAGCTTCATCGCAATGGAGCCACAGTTTCTCTAGCATGCCCTGCCATGGAGTCTGGACATCTGCTCCACTCAACGTTCACCTGTCCATCGAGTACAAATGCATGGCACCTCAAATCGAGACACCCATGTGTACTTGCTGCATAACAACCCATCAGTTCCTCTGACATTAACAACATACATGCGGCGCATTGGGCAGATCACCAATGGAATGCGGAGTGGGCGGTCAACCCCACAAGACTCGGCATTTTCATCCCTTACACCAGCACCCACCCCCGGAATGGCCCTCCCAAGAAGAGCCTGGGTCCAGCTCAACCACCTCCACACCGGCGTCAGACGTTTCGGCTCATGTTTGTACAAATGGGTAGTAAGACCTCCACTGCGGCCTGTGAGTGTGGGGTAGAAGAACAAACCGTCGACCATGTTGTCCTTCAATGTCCATTCCACCGTCCTCCTCATGGATTGCATGGCTTGATGGTTCTGGACGATGAGACAACCGAATGGCTGCTCAACACCTGTCCCGAGATCCAGTGCGGCCAAGCAGTGGTTGGAACAGCTGGCTCAAAAGAAGTGAGTAAATGCTCAGTACTGCCATCCAGTGTCACAGTGATATATATATATATATATGTATATTTATTTATTTTGTATATACATGGTTTTTTGGTTGGCGCTTTATAACTACAATGGTCTTGTAGTGCCACGACTGAGTTTTTACATAGTCTGATTTCATTTGGCTCGGTATTCTGCGCGTTCTGGTTGTGTTCCCTGCAGCTCTTCCACACAGCGTGCGCCTGGTAAGAAGGCTACAGTATCAATTTACAAGATCTTGGTAAGACCCGCGGCCAAGAGTCGAACTCTTGACCTACCAACACCGAAGTGGACGCACTTACCACGAGACCACGGGCTGGTGTCAGTGATATATGAGGACGCTGATCAGAAAGGAAAACACGTTTCAATCAATTCCATTCTGCTTGGCAGCAACAAGCATCATTATATAGAAATTTTAAAAGTTGCTTTAAAAATTTTGATTGGCTCTTGGGCATACTTTGATGTTGACTCCGTCTCCTGCTCGAACCTAGAACTTTGACTCTTGCTCCGGCCAATAATGCAAACTCCGGCAGGAGTTCACTCCGGTGTCAAACGAAATTTCTGTCTTATAATTGTTTGTCAGATATTTTGCTTTTTAGATTAAAGTAATGAAGTTTGGCGTTTAGTTTCTTTTGTGTGTGTTGTGTAAATTCAAACTTTTTCGTTAGATGTCAGGTAGGCCTACGCACAACAAGCTATATTACGGGAATAACTATAATCACTGAAAATAATGGACTTAGTCCTCAATTATTTTTCTTTTTCTAACCCTCACATGAACCCTAGCCAGTGTGGCAGTTCACTTCTAAAAGAAGCAAACCGTCACACATTTAGGACAATTCCGCAAGAGCACTGGTCCTTAGGAATGTCCATGGCACGCCCAAGTTAACAATTAAGAAACCTGGACCCGCCGGTCTTAGATCGACTACGCTGAGTGTATCACAACAAAATTGTATTCACTCATGGTTTTATTCGTATAGTTTTAAGCACTATGATATTTAATTCAACAAGGGTTTATATCAACAATCGTTAGTTGAAGCACATAACATAAGTTACTGCAAACATCAAGGATTAACAATAAAAAATACATGCAAATTTCATACATGGAGGGGAGAGTGAGTTTTCCTATTAATTTAACTTAAAATGATTCACCTAAAAATTGTTCATAACCTGGATTTACACAGGTTCTAACCGTTCTAGGGTATTAGTCGGCTATAAGCTTATTCTGGTTCACGAATTCGCCAGACCCCACAAGTTCGCCAACTAGTTTTATCAAGTCTCGATCTCACCTATCAGACTACCTGTAGGTGAGATGTTGCTTCGGCGAACCCGTGAGTAAGACTGATTTCAGTATTGCAATTTGGGTCACGAGGAAAACACAACGCGTAACGCCCTGGGTTTAATTCGATCGCAAGTTTTATTATAATTTCGATTTTAAAAATTAAATTTCACATGCTAGGTATCATGCGCTGAGCGTGTGCGTCTGATATTATCGGGCGTTCGTGACGTCATTTTTTAAGAATTATGGTATTCGAAATCATAGTAATATTGATTACAATTTTTATCATAGTTTGTGTTACGTTTTTCAGTACGGTTTTCTAGCGGTTTTTATTACTCTCTCTTAACATCATTATACAGTAAATATACATGTATATTTTTTACAATTAATAATGTTTTTCAATGTCCAGCTTCGTTCGACTTGACTTGGATTCGTCAATAAACTTCGAAGTTTCGTTCGTTGGTTATTTTCTTTTGGGTGATCAGCGTCTTCTCTTGTGATTATTTCAGGATCACAAGACGTTTCATGTTGAGGAGTAAAACGAACTCAACACCAGACACATTTACCTAAACACCAAACCTTAAGCCCTAATCATCAGTTTTCTCAGTGTATTTGATATGTAGAATATTACTCAGTGTATTTGATATGTAGAAAAAAAAATATTACTCTGTGCATGCGCATATGGCGTGAAGTCGGAAATTTCACAAGTCAGTAATTTAGCTTGACGTGGGCACTCCTGTTCCGTGATCATCTCTGCTACTGACTACAAGGTTCCGTAGATACAACCATACGGCTGCTTTCAGATTACTCGCTTCGGATCACATGACCACGCGAAAGGCAAATCATGCCACGTCTTTTTTGTGACGTCAGAATGCAAACTACTGGCCGCATGCATTGAAAGGGAAATCAATTGTCATAGACTCATACTGTAGCAAATGCTGAACCTCAGTCAGTTTGTGAAGTAAGAAAGGTTTTGATTTGGATCTTTGTGGTCTTTATCAAACTCATTCTGCGAGAGATTTCTTTGTTACTTCCCCTTGATGTTCGACGGATTTTGAATTACAGTTAAACATGTGTAACAGTAAGCCAGCCACTGCGTAGTGCGTAGCACCGCCGAAGATTAGCTTTGCTTAAAGCAAAGCAATGCTTTGTTTGTAATAATTCACAGGCAGACTCAATCTGATTGTACTCTGGTTGTGTTTTGCTGGGTTGTACGTGCTCGCCTGATTTGAAGTATTGAAGTGTAAGCCAATATAAAGACTGACCACCTAGCCTATGTTTGAGAAATACCGTACTTACACAATGTCAAATGCGAAGCCATGATAACAAAGAGTGAGTGGCTCAGTAATTTTCAGAGACTTCAGTGTACACAGTAGCGTACTTTTTAGTGTAGTCTATTGTATTGTTGATTGTGTACAATCAAATGCACTGTGTATCAGGACACCAGAAAATACGCATCGAAACAGTAAAACATCAAACAAAAGAAAAGTACCTCAAGACAGACAGAAAATGCCTATTTTGCTGCCAGGATGGCAGCAACAAAAGGCTTGGTAGAAAAGGAAGTAAATATAACTACCTAACCTAACCTTAACCGTAGTCCTAAGCTAACCCTAATCCTACCCTAATCCTAACCTAAACCTAACCTATGCCTAAGCTAACCTAATGCTAAGATAACCTAACAATAAGCTAATCTAATGCTAAGCTAACACTAACCTAATCCTAACCTAACAACGCTAAACTGTAAAGGTAACACCTAAGCAGAGCCTGGAAAAAACAAAACAAAGTCTGTAAGGCGAGAGTGGAAGCAGCAACCATTGGCTTAGCAGTCGTATCACCTAACCATTACACCACAAGCAGGACAGCATGTTCCTGACAAAGTGACCTTTTTCTTTGTATTGCGTCATGCCACGAGACCGAATGTTAGACTGGCGCCGTGGCGGCACAATAGCTCAAGCTGATCTGTTGCCGCTAGCATCTTGGCAGTAAAATAGATGCTACCAAAAAAATACAACTGAAAGAAAATAAAAAAACAAAAAACACAATAGACACCAACATAACACAGATGATGTTGGGCAAGCAATGGGTGAAGAGTTGAGGCATGTACAGATGAGTGAGGCAAGCATACAGGTGAAGAAAGCGGAAGCGAGCAGCAATAATGGTTATGAGGCACTCAGGCAGAGAGTAAGACATTTTATTAGAACATTTCATTACAAAAACAAGTAGCAAGGGCAGAAAACAATGTTTAATGTTTATGCATTCAAATCATGATGAAATGTAAATTTACCCATAGACCATAGTGGGTTGGGTTGCATGGATGAGTTGTTCCCAACCAGATGCATGGTGTCACCAATGAAGTTGAAGAGTCAAGGGTATGAACAGGTTACAGTAATATTAGCAGTAAACATTATTTATTCCAATAAGTTTTACGTACATGAAAAAGAGAATACATTTAGTAAGTTAGAGAAGTATTCGGTTCTAAGGTACAGTTTCATAAAAAGTCAACTTATCTGTGTCAACTAACCACTTATTTAACAAATATCACTGGTGTCATGTCATTGCGTTGTCATTCAGCTGTATATAATTGTGGGCCTAGGAATTAAGCTGAAGTCAATGTCTGTGAGGCGCTGGAGGTGGAAATCACTTCGTTTGCCTCCATCTCTGTATTGCAGTGAGGGTGCTCCTCAAAAGGGCAAATCTGAGTTTAGTCCTTATGTATGTTATGACAGATGCATATGGCTCCCTGCGTTTTTCAGCTATTTTTTCTGCCAGTCTTTTGTTGACTCTGTTGCATTCTGGTGCCATCCCTCCACTTGTTGTGAAAACAAGGGGGATTGAATGAAGACTTCTCTATGTCAATCACTGTTTGGTTGTACTTATCCTTCTCTTTTTCATGTTGTTGGTATACCTCTGCCAGTGACTTTCCAGAATACGACTGTGAGGTAGGATGTGTGATCCTTATGTCAAAGAAAGTTTCCTCACAGCTATATTCCACAGTCCTCTTGCAGAGATATCCAATCTTGCATTGTCAGCAGTGTTGACTCTTCTTTCATAGTCAATTCTCATTGATTGGTAGAAGTGTGGGTTTGGTCTGAACATCTCTACAGACCTCTCTCATTATCTGTGCCTCAGAGTCTCTCACAGAGTTGTGCCTCATTGAAGTGTAGCCACCCAGTTTACATATGAGGCTGTGATCCACAGAGTTTGTCTTTCCACAGGCACAGTGGGTGGATATGCCTTTCACCTTCCATCCATTTCTCATGCAGATGGCATCAGTGAATTCTTGCTTGTTTAGTGCATATCCAATCACTTTAATTGGCAAGGCTGACAGCTAAGAAGATGCCCCTTTTACCATTGTTCCTTTTATGAGTTGTTGTGACTCAGGGGTCATTTCTTCCAAAAGTTCGATCACAGATGATTTTGCATTTTTCTCATGTCGTATTGTGTTTTTTTGTGTGTCTGGTAAATTGCTGGACTGAGGGGTTGTAGTCAAGATCGAGTTTTTGACTAGATTTTGGCGGTTAGTTTATTAGTTATCTGCATGGAGTATTTGTATTCTGTTTTGGCAGTTTCCCGAGGATTTGTCAAACCTAGCCCACCATGCCTGAGAAGAAGAGCTAGTATTTATCTTTTGGAATCACTAACTTCTCATCCTTAGAGTGGGAATCAATTGATCTCTGATGGCATTTTCAAGTGGTTCAAATATATAATTCACTCACATTAGGCACTCTTCTTTATGTGGGTCCATCTGGAATATAATCCTTTGGTGAATACTGAGTATGCTACTTGAGGATCATCTTGTGCACATTATAAAAAGCAATTGAATGTCATTAACCCAACCCTCAACCTTGTTTTTAATGTATTGTTCCCTGAATGATTCTGTCCCAATTACAGATTCAAGGAGGCGGTCACCTTGGTCTGTGATTTTGATTCCATCATCTTCGAACATTTTTTGTGCGGATTGCATTAGACTGTCTTTTATTAGGAGGATTGTCTTTGCAGGTTTGGGGCAGTAACCAAAGTCTGGTCCATTGGCCTGTAGGTATTCCCACCATTTTTTTACTCCTGCCAGTGATCCGACTGCAGAGCTATCATCTGCATACCATACCTGTTTCACTTCATCATTGGCGGTTTCATTGCTCAGTGCTTGCATCAATGGTCATGTGGATAGGGCATACATTGCCATAGTTGCATTGTACCCTTGCGCTACACCCTCCTGTGACAGTATGTGGTTCCCATTTTCCAAATAAAGCATGGCGGGTGTGTTGTAGCTGTTGTGTAGGTATGTGTACATGGGGAAGTCTTTTGAGGTTTTCTGGACTGACTTTTCTGTTGAGTTTATTAAAGGAATTGTCTGCATCCACTACCAGTAGGCATTCGCTGTCGTCCTCTTCAAAACTTGTCCTTACAGCAGGTATTGCTGCTTCTATGCCTGATTCCCGTCCCGCACATGTCTACAGTGTTCCCACAGCACAGATGATGTCTTCCTTCATCAGTCCTGTGATTGTTTTGCCGATGATTTGTCATAAGCATTCACCACCACCTACTGGCCTAACGCCGTTGTCTTTTTTTTTTACTGGAAAAGTCTGCATGCGGGTGGCAATTTCATAAGCCAGGATTTGTGAATGGGTGCCATCGATTTCAAACAAATCATCTCTCCAAGTGTCTATGTCAATCTGTGTTGGTCCTCCAGACCCCGATGAGTTTTTAGTATTGGATGCAATTTCATCTTGAGTTATGTTTTAAAAGATGACCCTCCCTGTTTTGGTTTCAGGCTTATCAATAATGGCAGATTGTTTTAGTTCTGCTGCTTTTCTTTAAACTTCTTTTTGATGTCTGTAGTGATGTCATGTTTTCCATCAATGTTACTGGCATGATCAACAGATCTAAGGGCCTTTATCATCTGTCCTTGTAAAATTAACTCTTTGGTGTCTGGGTGATTTTGGCGATTTTCGCAAAAAAAAAAAGTTTTCGGTTGCCTTACCAACGCCCTAGCTCCTCCGCCGATTGCGCTAGAGAGCTGTTCAATGGCTCAAACGGATCGGCCAGTCTGGTAGATTGCACTCGAAAAAATTTTTTCGCCTGAGTGCGGGTTTTTTGTGAGTGACGTCATAAGTGAAGTAGTTTTAGGGTCATTTTGGCTCATGTTGCTTGGCCTAGGGCCCAACCACTAGGCCAAAGTGTTTCGCTGAAGCTTTCATTGGAAACTAGACTCGAGTCCGAGTCTTTTGAGCCTTTAATCGACTATCTAGCGTTTCTGGTTCAAAAGTTATGATCTAAATTAAACAAATTAATTAGCTAATTAGTCAAATATTTTTACTAATGACATCATAACTTTTGCACCCGAAACCCCAGCAGGTCATCCAAAGTATCAAAAGACTCTGATTGTAGCCTAGTTTCCAGTAAAAACTTCAGCGAAATACTACTACCACTTAACGGTTGGCGCCCAGGGCCAGGCGAGGTGGCCTGAAAGTCCTCCACTTATGACGTCACTCACAAAAAACCCGCACCCCCCAGGCAAAATTTTTTTGGAGTGCAATCTACTAGACTAGCTGATCCGTTTGAGCCGTTGAACAGCTCTGTAGTGTAATTGGTGGAGGAGCTAAGGCGTTGGTAGGGCAACCGAAAATTGCTGTTTTTTAGGCCAAAATCGAACTACGAATATACCGTAGACCGGCTCTCATTCTCAACGTGTTAATCTACAGAAAGCTTTCTGGTCTAATTATTTTTTGGTTTTGACTGATTTTTTGAATGGCTTCACACTGTGAGATCAGTTCATCTAGTCTTCTTTGTTTCCACCATTCCATTTTTTTGTTCAGGTATTTGACATGTTCTTTGTTAGTAGTGGTGGCAGGAATACTTGAAACATGTGTATTGCTATTCTGACTCCCGTCTTTTACTACTGTTAAAGAGTCTTGTAAGACGAGACACTTCTGTAGTTGGTGTTTTTCTAGCTTTCCTCTTATTTTTGCAAAAAGTTTTCTTCCATTTTACAATTTTTTGATATGCCGAATCTTAGACTTTTTCTGATTTTTTTAAAGTCTTTCATCTTGCCTTATGTGATAGACATTTGACTTCGGGTGATTTCCTTATTTTGGTTCTTGTAGCTATCACATAACCATTGCAATGCGTTGTCTGTCATAGTGTTGACAATATATTTGATATTGTTCACTCGACATTCCAACATATGCAATGGTACCATTTTGTGCACTGTCCATCACACAGCAGGCCCTCATCGTCCTTGAAGACAATTTCCTGACAAACTCCATATTTACTATCCTGGATGCCCCAGCGGCTCCAGTGGCCTTTCAGATAGATAGCTTTAGTTAGTTTACATTATATTTATTCAAGCCTACAATATCTCTGAAACTTATTCAAATAGAATGTGTATCAGTCTTGTAATGTATTATACTCAACAATAATATAAGGCAGTGGCTACAAAACCGCCCATGGATCTAGTTAAAATAATTTGAAACCTTTTGACCAACCCCTGTAGTGTGACAGTAACGCACGAGAATCAGGCTCGAATTAACCTTTGGGCAAACCGGACAAATGCCTGGGGCCTTGCAATGTTGGGGGCCTCACGCTTGAACATCAAAACACTCCTTCACTCGTGTTTCATGTTTTTAGGCTGTTCACCACGCATCAAAATTGTGATTTTGGTTACTCTGTTTAGTATGTACTGTAGGTTAAAGAAACTGACAACTTTGGCATTTATTGTGTTTGAGTGAATTAAAAGAATAGAACCAAACAGCACCACACTTTAGGACCCAAGAGTTAGATCAATCAGTGCAACCATGGGAACCAACAAAAATTTTTCCAGGGGTGCAGCAACGTTGACATTTTGCTTATCCTTTTCAGGATGCTAACGATGCAATGCAAATGTACGTTCACAAAATGCTTTGCCCTTTCTACCCTTTTAGTTCGTGCTAGTTAAACCTCAATTCTCAATCTTTTGTCAGAAATGTTTTCTACACTTCAGCTATCTGGTATGCCTTTTCTTTTCATAAACTGCCTAATATCCATTTTTTCGAGCACTTACAATCAAAGGCCAGAACAACATGAGCTGAGCAGTGAAAAAACAAGAAAGTTATGCCCTTTCGCGAAACTGTTTCTAGTAATGAGAAGTAGAACTATATGTTGACAAGGCTATCGGACAACTTACTAAGAGTTAAAACACCACGCAGACTAAAAAAACTGAGCAGATGAATTACGAAAACTTTCCACAGAAGATATAGCTTTGTACTTAGTGCTCACTAAGAGTCAGAACTAAACCTTTACTATAAATAGGCATTCCCACAAGTCTGCATAAGCAGGGCTGTCGCCAGCGGAGGAGCAGGTTAAAGTCTACCCTTGTTTCATGTTTGGCCACCCAGTTGCTGCATACATCCAATATTGTATTTAAAAAATGTGCCCCCTTTGTGATTTTTGTCTCCCCTTCCTGCAATATCCTGGCGACGGGCCTGCTGCATAGACATATTTTAACACTGCATGTCAGTTATTTGATTAAGCTATTCACACGAGCATGTTGATCACAGTCTCGCGCTAATAATGGATTTTTCAAACTTGTGGAAGCACTGCTATAGATTTGCTCATGCTTTTCAAACAGGATGAAAACATATGTGCGTTATACTGCTATCAGCAGTGTCACAGTCTCGCTGCATTACCTGCCAAGATGTCTGCGTTCAACAGTCACATGCAGGGTTCTCATTCAGTGATTTGAAATAAACCCAGATTGCACGCAAATAAACACATTTCTACCATAAAATCCCAGAAAGCTTGTGTTATGAATAAAAACATGAGTGTGCATATTTTAATTGAAACGATAATCGAATATTGATTTAATTATGGTTCCGCTTTCAAATTTTCTTCTGCAATGCAAATATTTACATTAGGATGACCTTTTTGTTGTTCAGGACGTTTTTCATAACCTTGGCAACATATTCTGTTGAAAGCTCTCACAAATTGTAGCAATACATTTGTTATTAAACTATGTTATATCTTGAACTGCAGCGGGATCTAAAATCCCACAAAAAATATAATCCCAATATCTTCTTCCTCTAATCGAATTTTTTAAAATTTGTATGCATAGGGAAACATTGAAATTTAAACAATCAGTCCTCACTCTTGTTTCACCAGTTTCTTCAATTGGCATTAGAGACATAGTATTATATATGTGACCGCAAAAATAATTTAATATGAGGATGTGTAACTGATTGAACATGTTCTGTTTCATCCGAAATGCTTACTTTCTCACCTGATGTGCGCATTCAAACATTGTAATAAATATAAAGGTATAATTACATTATTGAACACATTAACGTTGCTGATGACTCTAGCACTTTAAAAAAAACACAGATTTGATGCAATATTTCCTAATTGAACTCAGACACCCAGGTCATCTAAAAAAGCAGATCTGGGTAAAAAAACCCAGAGTAGCGGCCCTGGTCAAATTCGGAACAACGCCTACTACCGTAGCTTGAAGTGAACGTTTGAAGTTTTATTGCCGTGTCACTGTTATAATAAATACTACGGCCAAAGCAAACGATACAGCTGACATCTTGCAAACGTTTCGATAACAACTGTTATCATCTTCAGTGCATAGCAATAGAAGATGATAACAGTTGTTATCGAAACGTTTGCAAGATGTCAGTTGTATCGTTTGCTTTGGCCGTAGTATTTATTATAAGGCTATTTAGCACTTCCGCTTTTCGTGTCACTGTTATGCAATAAAGACCAAATCGAACAATCTGCTCCCAGTATGTCATCCTGGCAAATGAACTGTCATTGCAACAATTAAATGAATTAATCAGACTTAGCTGCTAATGTCAGGTTTTCTAGAAATTATTGGTTCTTAGTCCTAATTTTCAGGGGAAATGCCTGTTTTGTCCCCCTACAGACACCCATGAGTACATCCAGTTAGCAAGGACCAAGGACAAAACAGTTTTAGAATCGGTGCCACCGGCATCAACGCAGCGATTTGTGCAGTGAAGATGGTCAGAGAGTATGACAAAAAGGATTGTTTTTTGTGATACATCGTTTTTTGAACAAATTAACCACATACGAACTGCCGTACCAGGACACGCCCAATTGTCTCTGAAGTGTAGGCTGCCAAATTGCATCAATTCTGACCTTTTGACTGGTGGTTCTGCAAAGTTCAAACGAGGGCATGTGTAGTTTTGCGCTGAACATTTAGGGGGCCTTGCGGTCACGAATTTGCCTGGGGTCTCACATCCATTTAATCTGGCCCTGACAAGAATGCGTTAGACTTGGAGGTAAACCTAACCCAAACACAACAGCAGCCCTAACACTAAGGTAACGCTAATCAAACGGTAACCTAACCAAACCTGACACTAACCCCAACCACTAAACTAAAAGTTTGGGAAGTTTTGAAAAAAGGAAAGAAAAACTATTCCCATGAAATTCACGGTGAATTGAAATGTGCAAATAGTCACTAACATGAAAACAAAAATTGCCAAGGTGAGAGGCAAGCCGAAAACCATTGGCTAAAACGTATCTGCTATACTAGTGCTTCTCAACCTTTTTGCTGTTACGGCCCACTTTTCGCCGAGACCTTGATTTTGGGCTCACTTCATGAAAAATTGTATCAGAACTCATGATTGGGCGTAATTATGAAACAATCCTCACACTAACTATATCGCCGGGTTTGTGTGACCCGAAATCACAACCTTTCCTCTACATTGAAAAATCTGTGTGACCGCAGACGCACCTATCAGCAAGTCGCACAAAAATTGAAGCTACTGAAACATAGAAAGCGTTCCGATGCGTCATTACAAATGTAACACGTGGTCACCGCACTTGCCTTGGGTTTGTGGAACCCACAATAGCAATCCAGGGTTAAAAATGGGAGCATTCCTTGGATGGAATGCGACAATAATACATTTTTGGCTTTCGTAATTCATAACTTTATCTAAAGAGTGCAGTTTGTATCAACCAATACCTTTTTTCAAAAAATATTCAAGTTATCTCAGAACATTTCATGGCCCACCCGAAGAAGCTTCGCGGCCCACAGGTTGAGAAGCGCTGCGCTACACTACCAGGACAACGATGCTTGAGTGACAAACTGATTCGAACCACATCTTGCGAGGTGTTGCAGTAACACACATCACAGAAAGCTTAGTAAGCACCATGACCAGACCACTGATGTCAGATTTTTTAACACTTTGACGTCTGGTAAGAATCGGGCATTCTCGCACCAAAACAACTGGATTGCATGTGGCTTTGCGCGTGCACAACTCGGGCACTGAAAATGGTAGAGAGCTGTTCAAAAGCTCAAAAGATGCGGCAAGCCTTCTAGTCTGCACTTGAAAAGAAAATTTTTTGTTGGGGGGTGGAAGATTTTTTGTAAGTGACATTGTAAGTTATAAGACTTGTAGGCCACCTTGGCCCACTTCACCTGGCCCTGGGCTCACTGTTAGATGGTAGTATTTTGCTGAAGTTTTTATTGGAAACTAGGCTACAATCTGAGTCTTTGATACTTTGGATGACCTGCTATGGTTTTGGGTTCAAAAGTTATGATCTAAAGTAATAAAAATGACTAATTAGATAAATAATAATAAGTTTATTTTAGATCATAACTTTTGAACCGGAATGCTAGAAAGTTGATCAAAGGCTCAAAAGACTTGGATTTGAGCTTAGTTTCCAATGAAAACTTTGGCGAAATACTTTGGTCTAGCGGTTGGGCCGTAGGCCAAGTAACATGAGCCAAAATGGCCCCAAAACTACTTCACTTATAATGTCGCTCACAAAAAATCCGCAACCCCCAACCAAAAATTTTTTTCCAGTACAGACTAGAAAACTGGCCAATCTGTTTGAGCCCTTAAACAGCTCTCTAGCACAATCAGTGGAGGAGCTATGGCGTTGGTAAGGCAACCAAAAACTGCTGGTTTCAGGGTGAAATCCAGGTACAATATATTCATAAATCCAGGTACGATATATTTCATGGCCATCAAAGTGTTAAGACCTCAGGACTTTCAAGTGAAGTGAATTAAAACGCTGCCATTTCATCATGCAGTAGGGGTGGGTATGGATACACCTGTGGATCTTGAAATTTTTATACTTATTCATATGCCACTTGTAACGTAACATAACAGTAACCGACGACAAGAGTGCAGTAGGCTGGGTAGAAACGAAGAAAACGTAAAGGATAAACCCTGGACCTAACCCTAACCAAAGCCTAATCTAACACGTAAAAGTAACATGCAAGCCTGAAAAAAATTAAAGAAAAAAAAGTAAAGTTGACAAGGTGAGTCGAACCAAAAACCATTGAAATAGCAGCCTTGACGCATAACTGTTGCACCACAAGACCCACGTTGTTTGAGTGACAAACTAACCCCTTTAATTAAATTGCGTCAGGCCAGGCGTATCTGTAGTCACTTCCAACCTATTTATTTTTGCGGGCCGCACAAATTGTGCATTATCGCTGGAAAGCCACAAAATCAATTTTATTCTAAAATTCTGCCTTTAACTATGAGGAAAAGTGACTTCTCTTGACTTACTTTCTATCCCAACTCCAAGTAGACAACTTGCTACAACACTTGGTTAATCACAGTTACTCCTGTTTATTAAGGCATAGGCCTAGTTAGTCTGTTCACTAGCAATTGTGGCCAGGCTGGTAGACAAGCCTATTCAACAGGACTGGAAATAGCCACAATCTGCAGCGTTAACCAGCAAGAAAAAAGCCAAAATCGTGGAAAAGGCACAATTTGTCACAATGACAGTGGACATGTGCCATGTGAACAGACTAAGTGTGACTGAAAATCACAAACAACAATGAAAGTGACAAACTTGTTGCTTTCTTAATCTTTGTTAATTGTTCTATTAAGAAAATAGGCCTGTGCTCTCAAATTTTTTTATGACATACTCAATAAGCCACTAATTTTTTTGTGATCTAAATAGAACTTGTCAGGACCTTTCAAATGATGTATGGCACATGTGGATTGGTTTAGCAAAACAAAAGTTATAAGCAATAAAAAATGGTGTTACGCATGAGTGAACACAGGGATCCTGTAGTTTACCCACGGGTTACACATAGAAACCCATGTCCAATGAGCTTGTACTTCCTAAATTGGGTGAAATATGCCTGATGCAACAATATATCCAAACCACAAGGTCTAAAAGTTAGTATTTGTCAAGTTATAGATCTATGAAGTCAGACCACCAAATTTTGTGTGAATTTTCCACTTCAGTGAACACAAACAGTGGCCGTTTTAAACACTCATAACTTCGGTTCTACTTGGCCGATTTTGATAAAATTGTTATATTTGGGATCAGGAAAAGAAGTTCTACAAGCATACCAAATTTCATAAACATCTTAGAGGGTAGGTTGCATTTTTGAAATTTTCTGGATCAATTGACGTGAAATGACCCCAAGGTTTACTGCAGTTACATCAGACAGATTTATTTAAATCAGAACATAGTTTCTAAATTAAACTTTCTCATAAATAACATGGGGTTTCATCTTTTTCACCAAGCTTTTTATCACAATGAAATTGTTATGAGATAATATAATTAAGTCTTGTTATTTCAATGTCTTTTTGGTAAAGCCTTGCCTCAAGCATGACATCAGTGAACATTCACCACCTAAATCTCAAAACAAGCTCAGCACCTACTCATTACTTTTTCATATTTAAAAACTGAAAAGGTGGTTGTAAAATGCTGCTTTGTGGTATAGGAACGTAACTATTTCCTAAAGCAGGGGTGGGCAATTAGCGGCCCGGTGCCAAAGCATTTTTTTGTGGCCTGCGAAAGCATTCAGGAAAAATCTTCAAATCTGAACATTTTGTCACATTGAATTGCTTGCACTGGATAACGAATATTTGCACAGTTATAGTTTGGCTTTCATGAAAACTTTTTATGTGTACGGTTATTGTTTGTTTTATTTACTTTATGATCAAATTAGAAGGTATGACCCTCCACTAAATGCAATCTTCTCAAAGTGGCCCCCGAGTGAAATTAATTGTCCACCTCTGTCCTAAAGCATGCCAATTTGTGACAGAGCAGCTGTTTGCTTGTTCCAGAATGTCTTCATTCATATGACTGTAATGTGTACTAGTGTTTTTCTTATATCTGACAGAGCCTAAATGGGGATTTTATACTTTAATGGTGTACATATAAAAATTGCAGTTTGTTTTGCAGTGCTGTGAATAGTCTGCAGTCAACTGGTCTGCTGTGCTAATTAATTTATCACTGGTCAGTGTGTCATTTGAGGGGTTCATCATTCTGTTTGGTGTTGAAAGACTTGACCATGAACCCAGAATAGTAAGTGGTGTTTAAATAATTTATAGGTTTAGTTACTCTGTGCATTTTTTGGTGTTTCCATTAGCTCTCCAGCTCTATTGGGTGGTGAGTTATCTTTTATGTGAATGTAAATGCATGATTATGCTTACATCTTAATTAAAATGTTGTGCATAGAAGTGCCAAAATAACCAACCAGGCCATCAAAACTGACAATATATTTTATGAAAATTTAACAGTTACAACCTTTCTGCTTTTTTCATATGCAAATAATTTTGAAATGTTATTAGGGTGGAGTGAATTTTCAAAATTGTGCAATACAAACTTTGGGGTGGTCTAAAGTTGGAAACATGGCCAAAACTAACTTTAAAATTGATATTAGGTGGTTGACCTCAAAAACCTGCTTGCTTACTTCACCCTCAGAGTCGTGTGGAGGTCAAATTTCATGAATTCGTCATAACTTAACTTCCAGATGAGATAGAAAACTGATTTTGGGCTCAAAAGATACGGATGACACAAAACTTCATTCTAAAAAAGGTTATTACTGAAAAACTGTTTTTTACACCATTTTCCCTTAAATCGCAAAGATAAATGAATAAACTAGTTTATTTTAAAGTTACATTAACACTTTGACGTCTGGCTGGTTTTGGGGATTTTCGGCAAAAAAACACAAACGCACGTGGCTTTGCGCATGAATATCTCCGCTCCTGTTCGCTCTAGCGACTCGGCGAAAGTCTGAAAATACGCATGCAGTCTAGCAGATTGCACTCGAAAAAATTTTTTTCTTGGGGGGTGCGGGTTGGCTGTGAGTGACGTCATAAGTGGAGGACTTTTAGGCCACCTTGGCCCACTTTGCCTGGCCCTGGGCACCAACTGTTAGGTGGTAGTATTTCGCTGAAGTTTTTACTGGAAACTAGGCTACAATCCGAGTCTTTTGATACTTTGAATGACCTACTGGGGTTTCTGGTTCAAAAGTTATGATGTTAGTTAGTAAAAACATTAGACTAATTAGATAATTAATTAATTTGTTTATTTTATAATAAATACTACGGCCAAAGCAAACGATACAACTGACATCTTGCAAACGTTTCGATAACAACTGTTATCATCTTCTGTGCATAGCAATGATTTATTTTAGATCATAACTTTTGAACCAGAAACGTTAGAAAGTCGATCAAAGGCTCAAAAGACTCGGACTCCAGTCTAGTTTCCAATGAAATCTTCAGCGAAACACTTTGGCCTAGCGGTTGGGCCCCAGGCCGGGCAACATGTGCCAAAATGACCTAAAAACTATTTCACTTATGACGTCAGTCACAAAAAATCCGCACCTCCCAACCAAAAATTTTTTTCGAGTGTAATCTACTAGACTGGCCGATTCTTTTGAGCCATTAAACAGCTCTCTAGCGCAATCGGTGGAGGAGCTAGGGCGTTGGTAAGGCAACCGAAAACTGCTGTTTTTTAGGCCAAAATCCAGGTACGAATATATCGTAGACCAGCCCTCAAAGTGTTAAAATTGTGATTTTAAAATTTTGACATTTTTCAAAGGATTATTCTTCTAATCAATGAAGTTTCACCACTAGATATTTTATAGCATACAACCATGTTCTGCCAGATTGAAGAGTTGAGCAGCCATCCTGTCGTAAAAGGCAACTAATGGGCCAGTTTCCTGATCTGTGATATAGATTGGCGTTAGGTAGGGCATCTGGCTGTAAAAATTTCTGCCTCAAAAAGGCCTCACGAAAGTGGGGTACATCTTGCCACCCTCGTTGACGGGGACAGGATTGGGTAAAAATTGGATGACTACTACATCTTAGAAACAGAAATATTGAAAAATGCTTTTGACAGTTAGTTAGTAAATATCAAGCATGTTATTGTAGAGTTACCGTGTATTTCAATATTGTTTTTGTCTATTTCTAGATTTTATGATATCTACTTGTAGACATAGCTTGCTTTATCAACATGTTGACCAGAGGAAAAAGCACTAATACTATAGTATTGCACGATATCCATGCGTTTGCCAGTACAAAAATATTTCCACCCAAGAAGTTACCAACTGTGGAGGGTGTGATATGTCGTGTTCTATCTGAACCAAATTGGTGTACACTGTAATCAACTGATGCTGTGGCCACAGAACTGGCACAACACTGGATATGTTGCAATGTATGTCCATTGTACCGTTCTACACGTAGAACACTGTATGCATTTCCTTATTCTCCTTCCTTTTCGGTCTTCATAAAATTGAAACTCAATGTCAGACATTCATAGTGGATGTTTCAATTCAAGTTTTCTTCTGTGATTTTTATCATGACAAAATATCTCAAACAGCTTTTTACTTGTTTCATGAAATCACTGAGTTGCTTTTGGAAGGTAGTACAGGACCACGTTTCTTATTCAGGTATCTTTCAAGTAGACTGAATGTTTGTACCATTTAATGAATTTTTCTGCAACTGTAGAATGGTGCAACAAATATACATTACAACAAATATACGTTCTGTGGCCACAGCATCAGTTGATTGATGTGTATGCCAATTTGGTTCAGATGGAACATGACAAATCACATCCTTAGTAGTTTGTAACTTCTTGGGTGGAAATATTTTCGTACAGGCAAACATATTGCATGGATATCATGCAATACTATAGTATTAGTGCGTTTTCCTCTGGTCAACATGTTGATAAAGCAAGCTATGTCTACAAGTAGATATAATATAAAATTTAAAAATAGACAAAAACAATATTAAAATGCATGGTCACTCTAACAGTAACATCAAGTAACTGTCAAAAGCATTTTTCAATATTTCTCTTTCTACAATGTGGTGGTAGTAATTCCCCATCAATGAGGGTGGCCGAATGTACCCCACTTTCGTAAGGATTTTTTGAGGCAGAAATTTTTACAGTCAGATGCCGTTCCTAAAACCAACCCAATTCACAGATCAAGAAACTGGCCCATTAGATGCCTTTTACAACAGGATGACTGCTCTACTATTCTCAATCCGGCAGAGTATGGTTGTATGCTATAAAATATCTAGTGGAGAAACTTTATTGATTAGAAGAATGTTCCTTTGCAAAAAGTCAAAATTTTGAAATCACAATTTGAATGTAATGTCACTTTAAAATGAACTAGATTATTCATTTATCTTTACAATTGATGGAAAAATGGTGTAAAAAACAGTTCTTCAATAACAACTTTTTTAGAAATGAAGTTTGGCAAAAGTTTCCTCTTATCACTAATAAAAACTTGTGTCTTTCGTATCTTTCGAGCCCAAAATCAGTTTCCTATCTCATCTAGAAGTTGAGTTATGACGAATTCATGAAATTTGACCTCCACACGACCCCAAGGGTGAGGTAGCAAGTAGGTTTGTGGGGTCAACCACCTCATATCAATTTTAAAGTAAGTTTTGGCCATGTTTCCAACTTTTTAGACCACCCCAAAGTTTGTATTGCACAATTCTGAAAATTCACTCCACCCTTTTAAAGATAATTGCATTTTTTGTGACACTTTTGAAATACATCTTTAGCTAGTTCAACATTGTTTTAACTGCTTGTGCTTGGCACCATACCTGGCCCTGAAAGTGTTCACCTTTTTTCCTTACTACTCATTTGTAGTTGAGACTGAATCTTAAATTCAATTTTATCCATTTGCAATAGTTCTGATGCTCTTGAAAAAATACATAGTGCATATATTCAACAAATATATATAATGTTTTAATGCAAAAGAAAATGAAAAGCACAAATTTATGCAACAAACCCAAAGTTCTGTAACTTAAGCACTTGTTTTTTTTGGTATCAACTGATGCAATGTCAGGTGGTTTTTAAGATTGCACCACAAATCTGGCTCCAGATCAATCAATCTTTTCAGAGCTTTGTTTTTACACCAACAAGGCTTCAAAAAGCTGATCTTGCAGGTGTGGGGCGGGAGCAGAGAGAAAGTTTTAACCTGTGCAAGACTCAGTTGTAGAAACATGGCAGCACCAGAAAAATTACACGCTGGCCAGTGATGGCTGAAAGTATGTCAGCCTCAAACATTTTTCCTGTCATGAATACTTTCCAGCTGTCATTCCAAATAAGCTCAACTGATATTTTTATCATTATAGTTCCATAGCCTATTACATTCATTATTTTATATTCGCTGTGGTTCAAGATCATGATTCCAGCACAAGTAGCGTATAGTTGACAGATGGCAAAATCTTTCTAGCAGGCCTATTCTGCCAAGTGATAGTGTGTATTTTCCACGATGGGTGTAAGCAAGGAATCAATCAGCAAATTTTTGAAACGAAGTCGATTTCACGTAAAATTATTCATCCTCAGTCCTGAAAATTGCAAGGAAAGCTCACAGGTGAAAAGTTAATAGGCTGAAGTAACAGCAGAGAAAAAAACAAACTCAAGACTAAAATCATTAAATTTTGTAACACAAGCTCAGAAATTATAACAGCATAACAAACTGACTCACGTCAAGAATACTAGTGGCTACAAAAAGAAACTGACTAATGAAACAAGTGTTTACTCAAAAATTAAAAAGATGTTTACTCAAATAAATAGATGACTAAGACATCTAAATAGTTGACGCTAATGGCTGAAAATATCTCCAACTAAACTCATGGTGAAATGACTAACAATGGTAGAGAAATATAGTAAGCCATGTCTGGTCAACAAGTTCCTGGGGTACGCATTTAAACATGCCACGAGTTCGCTTTAAACGCTATGGTGGGAGTAAGCAAGCTGTGTTGAGAGAAGCTAGCGCACAAAGCAGGACAACATCAGACTGAGTCCAACAACACAAAGCAAAGTATCATAATAATTATTTTGCATGGGGGAAGGATGATGTTGGTTAATTTGTGCGTCAATTAGGTGATAGAGTGACAACTTGGTTGTACAACAAACGTAACGGTGTATGCTTCGTGTAGAGGTGGCTTGTTTATAGTGCCGTGGTTCTCTGAATAGTGCCGCGACAAGGCCATTTGGTTGTTGTCACTGTCAGTTTTTCAATCTTGTTTGTTCCAATTACTGCGATGCGCTGACCATCTTTTGGAAAATTTGTTGCTAGTTTGACCAACATACTGTTCATGACACACCACACAAGTCGCAACATAAATGCCAAAATCTGCACAAGTCAACGTTTGGTACCATGGATTTGTTTTTTTTCCCATAGCAACCACACAGTGCACAGTGCTCACATGGCCTTATGCCACCTTTGGTTTGCTTTCGTGTCTTGTTTAACCCTTTAACGGTCGCGATTAGCCGGCCTTTTTTTGGCCAAAAATTGCCAGCCACTAGAGTTAAGAGCTTTTAAAACCCTCTACGGATTCAGCAAGTCTTCTAGTTGAGATCTAAAAAAACGTTTTGTGAGGTGACGTCACAATGAGGGCATGTTTTCAAAAATTTGGCCACCTTTACTTGGCCCTGGGCCCTAACCCATTGACCCATTCTTATGAATCAAAGTTTTCTTGAAAACTAGGCCAAAATCCTTGTCTATGGAGCCCTTGATTGACCTGCCAGCATATCTGTAGGCAAAATTATGGGTTAAAAACCCAGTTTTTGGCAAAATTAAAAAGGTTTCAAAAAAGGCATATTTTTCCCTTTCAGGGAAAACTTTGGCCAGCTATAACTTGGCAGCAGATTGAGCTAGAGAGCTGTTCAAACCCTGCAATGACTAGTAGTGCCGTGTAGATTAGAATAATAAAAAATTTTTTTTAACTCATTGATCGCCGGTGCCACGATATATTCGTGGCTGCTGTCAATGCTAGAACGCCGGTATGGTTTTTGTGCTAGCGCTCGAGTGGGCAAGGTGTTGATTTAAAAATGCTCTGGATGGAAAACCTTGCACGATAGAAATACAAATTCTTCACAAAAACATTAGTCATATTTTGTAATTTATGTAAATCGAAATAAAAAAATTTTTCAACTTGGTTTGGAGAGAAAAAACACCTGAAAACAAGGGTGGATTGCCTGTCCTATTAATTTGAAAGTTTATTGCGCCTATTCCAATAATGGGAAAAATGTAAAAATCACAGAAACGGTTGCT